>Ga0214545_1000980_pt1 | contig 50739 bp, 28 predicted proteins | sample CNSS4metaG_FD_160064 | JGI IMG/M metagenome (GOLD analysis project Ga0214545, IMG submission 160064) | Root nodule microbial communities from cowpea collected in UCLA plant growth center, Los Angeles, California, USA - CNSS4 | ecosystem: Host-associated > Plants > Roots > Nodule | place: USA... | reverse complement strand
CAATTGAATTTTTAACTAAAAAAAAAAAAAAAAAGAACGTTCGTTAATTTGTTTTTAAAAGTCAATAACTTTAACTTTTTCAATAGCATAAAAGAAAATATGTTGTTATTTACATATTTTTTTTTCTTCTTTATCTTCGTTGCTCTGATCCAAGCATACCGAGTATTTACAAAAGTATCAACATTTTCACATTTTTAAATAATTTACTACATATATCAAACTTATTGACTTTTTTTAAGAAAATTTAGAAATGAACACAATAAATGATGTATTTGAGACTTAAAAAACGTTGATAGAACAATGAGATGTTTCAACTCATATTAATGATGTTTATTATAATTGAAAATAAAATAAAATAAGAAGTCGTATTAAATAAATAATAAGAAGACATTTAAACTATTGTACTATGAGGAAATGTTTTCTTACTTAACATATTTTGAATGAAATAAAGAAAAATTTAAAAATTGTATTTATCCATAAAAACGTCATAATTTATTAAGATAAATTTCTTAGTAAAAAATAAATCAAGATGAAAAAAGGTCTATGCCGATACAATTCGGAGAAAAAACTTTTGTAATTTGAAAATATGAAAGTATGTGATATATGAGGTAAAACATAACAAAATATCAAATATAAAATAATTATAATATTTAAATCTTAATTTAAAATAATAATATAAAAAATAACTCATTCTTATAAAAATTTATTACAAATAATTTAAGTATGAGACAAAATTTTACATTAAATATACAAAAGATAAAAGTTAAATATTATATAAAATGAAATTTTTTAAATTTATTATTTTAAAATTTTAGATTAAAAGTGATATTAAATATTTAATATGTGTAAAACTTTTATATATATATATTATTTGTTTGTAAAGACATCGCTCCTAAAAGTTATCTTAGAATTTATAATTTTATGTAAATAGGTCGAGACACTTTAATTATATCTAAACATTCAACCTATTTATTGTAATCACAACTATTCACTAATGATATTTTATTTTGAAAATTATCCTCTTACTTTACGAGCCATTTATCTTTTTCCACAGAACAATTTTTTCCCTCTCAAATCTTCATGTTTTAATCTTCGACATCTTAATCTTAAATTTGAACTTTGAGAAACATTAATAGACATGAAAATTGTATATATCTTTATTAAAACAACTCATCGTATAACCTTTCTTTAATTAAAAAAAAAAAACATTATCTCTTGAAAAAGGTGGTATTTCTTCCACATACAATGGGGTGTGAACTTCGAAGAAGATAAGGATGCAAAGTTCTCTTTATTTTATATTTTTCATTTTTTTTATATTCAAAAAGATGTAAAGTTATGTTGTTCACCAAGATTTATGACGTTTTCTTAACACGACACGTGGGTATGACAAAGCTGAATGAAGTAAATTGTGTAACACAGGTGCAACATCACAAAACGAATTTTCACTCACAAAATGCATACATTTTTCAACACACGACATCATAGAATTAATATACGAGGTGGCTTTGTGTGAAACCTGTTATTTATAGTAAGAGGTCGTTTGAGACCAAAAAATATATAATTTATTTTATATGATTTATTAATATTAATATATAGTAGCAAAAGTTAGACCAAACTACTTAGATATATAAGGTGGACCAACACAGTTTTTTGCAAGCCACCCACTTCACACTATTTCAAGAATTAGAATACTTTACCCTAAACTCGTGTTTCATTTTCCAACCATTTTTTATTTTTATTTTTTTACATCATCAATGCTATGTTGTATGTATAATCTACACAAGTCAAGCCAAAAACTATGGCTGATTGATCAAGGAATGAGACGGGTTTTGTTTATCTTTATATATCTTTGACTTGAACTTTGATCCAATTATTTATTAAAACCTAACAAAGTTTATTATTACTCCTAAAAAAAATGATAATTAAAAAAAGCGGAGCTGCAAATATTCAGACACTACTAAAAATGTTTATATCACATAAATTTTTTTTGCAAGAAAATATTTTTTTTGCTATTTAAAAAAAATTAATTGGCAAGTAATTATTTCGTGATAATTATTTCTTATAAAATTATAAAATTTGTAAGTATTTTATAAAAATTTTGTTGCGAAAAATGTTTTATACAAAATATTTTGTAAAAATATTTGTAACAATTTTTTGGAATTTTTTTTTCACAACAAAATTTATAAACATTTCCTGAAAAAAAATTTTAAAACAAAATCGATAGGAAATATGAATTTTTTAGTAGTGAGACACAAGAAGCAATCAATGAATGGTGTTTTATTTAAAATAATTAACTCAATTATTTTATGAAAGTAACGTGTGTTTGATAAGGTATAGAAAAAGTTTAGAATTGGTTTAAATTTTTTAAAATTGGAAGATCTAGATCTTAAGAAGCCGACACGGTTAGATAATTAATGGTTCACAATTTCTTAATTCGTGTTTGACTATAATGTTGAGCAGTTATGGAATGAATATAATAGTTAGTTCCCACACATTGTGGTCATTTAATATAAATATTTTAATGAAGGGTCCAAGAAAAACCTTTTTGTTGAGTGAGTGATTTGTGCTAGGGTTTATAAATATGAATGTTGTGTAGGTACTTAGATTTGTGACTTGACTAAGCAAAAAAGGATGAAAATAGAAATGGGAAAATTTGACAGTTATTATGAGGTGATGGCGATAAAGACGATGACTGTAAAGTCTACTGTTCTTAATTACGCATGCCACCATAACCAAACACACACTTCATTTTCTTATTCTTCAAGTAAACTTTGCCAACCACATTATACGTCACATTTTTGCTATCCAACCCTATTAAGCTGTCACTTAATTATCACAAAAATTTTATTACAAACTCAAAATAAACATTTTAAAAAAGTCTACGGATTAATTGAAAATTGTTAAATCTTACAGGATGTTTTAAAATTGAATATCATCTATATAAGATATTAGAAATAATAGTATTTCGGTCTGATTTATCTTTACAAAATAGACTTATAAGATGAAATTTGTTCTTATTTATATATATGTTGCAAATTTGTCTTATTTTTAGTTGATGTGAAATACTCAATATTCTTTTGAAGAATGTATATATGTTGTGGATGAGACAAATTATTTGTTGATCATTCGATAATAGGCGAATAACAAGTTATACAGTAGACCTAAGTCACCTGATGACAAGCATCACTCTAATATAGAATTTGATATCATATTAGAAAATGAGTTTAAGATTAACTCATTCTCGCAAAACCGACTTGCAAGATAAGAATTATATTCACTTATACATAGACGGTTAAAAGATTCGAGAAGCGTAAAATAAGCTTAAGAATAAAACTTTTTGTCTTGAAGGACTACACCAATTAATACTGGAAAAATAATTTTTTGAGACTTTTTTTTTCTTGGAAACCAAGACAATTAGTACTAAAAAAATTGAAACGTTTTTTCTCGAGAACCTAAAACAAGGACTTTACTTATTTGGGTCTTGATTCGATCTCATATTTATATAGTATAAATTGTCTATTTTCTAATCGATACGAGACCGTGAACACGAACTTTCAAAAATTGTAATTCTTGCCTTCAATTTTTATATATTTTGTTGTGAGTTAAAGTTAACAAAGTTTGTGAATTTTGTGTGGTGGCAATTAAAGAAAGTTTTGCATTATTTACATATTACTTGGTGGTGTGTGTACCTGGTGTAGCTTGTAGTAGTGTCAAAAGTTGTCACCATCGTCAATATTATCCACAAAAAAGTCTAACTATTTGGACAACTTATGAAAACCAATGAACACTTATGAAGCACATGGTTTACTATTTATGTCTTTGGTCTAACTTTTATTTGTACGCTTACTCAACCAACTCTATCTACCAACATCTCTATAAATATTCAAATAATTATAATCAATACTCTGAATCAAACAAATTGATTAAACTATTAAATTACAAAACTTCTAGATGGCAGCTGCAAAAGATTGATGTATTTTTTCATCTGTATTGAAGTACACGGCACTGGCTATTTGCAAATTTCTTCTAGACTTTCTGCCCAAGTATAATTAATAACAAATTAATTTACTATAATCTCTGTATTTATATAGAACAAGGATTAAGATAATATTTGTTCAACTGTTAGAATATTTGGATTAATTGTTTTTTTTACTTAAATATTTGATGACTATAACACAACTACACATTATTTTTTTGTCAAAAGCACACAAGTTCATTAAATATTTTGCAAGTAACTGAATTCAATTAGTATAACTTCATACCAAACGTTTAGAAAATCAACAAAAATAGTGTAGAAATATACGATACCTGTTTAGATCATTCATCATACTTTAAATTAGATATATGTTTTTGCTTGAATCTTTATACAACCATTAACTTGTTTTCTACTGCAATTTTTTTTTTTTCTGTCTGGGAATATCATCAGGTTCTTATTATGCTCCATAAATGAACAATTTTTGATACAGTATATGATGAACAAGTATACTTATATATATATATATATAGAGAGAGAGAGATCATGGATTAAGAAACAAAACATTGATCTATCTATGATACACAGACTAAATCTCCCTAAGTATATAATTAACAGATGAACTAATACAAATAATCAACCAAAGAAGTTGGTTTTCCTATCTTCAAAATCTCCAAATCGTTCTCAAAGGGTGTCAAATTCAAATCCAAAACCAAAACTCTCTTGTTGGCAACAACGTTGTTCTTGGTCGAAGAATCGATGCTGCTGCTACCACCACCACTGCTACTGCTGATAGTGGTGGAATTATGGAGGTTTCCGTTCAAATTCGCAGCTCTGTGTCTTCTCATGTGACCTCCCAAAGCCTGGCCTATAGCAAACTCCAATCCACAAACGGAACACTCATGAGTCTTAGGTTTTGGGGGTGAATCGTGAAGCGCTTGATCACTGTTATCTCCTGGCATCAACCTAGGTTTCTTGTGACTAGCTCTGTGCCCACCAAGTGCTTGAAATGAGGGAAATTGCCTGTTGCATGTTTTGCACTCAAACACACGGTTGCTCATGGAAGAAGAGCTTGAATATGTGGCCTCAAATTCACCTCCACGAGAAAGCAACATCAAACAATTCGCCATGGTTAAACTATCGACCTCTCTTTCTCTCTTCATCGTAGACGAAAGGGGTGTCGTTGGTTTCAAAATTGGGACTTTGAATGAATGAATGAATGTGTGAAAAGGGAAAAAGGTATTGGAATGGAACTCTACGAGACTAGAAGGGCTTCGTATTTATAAAGGGTTGTTCTAGGTTTGGTAGCTTCAGAGTGTTGAACACTACTCTAACAATAGTTGACTTTTTTTTGAAATATTTAATTAATATTTTTGTGTGAGTAAAGACTGATTGGTTAAGATCTGAAAATAACTATATAATACAATTTTGGCATATACTTCAACATGTATATATAAATTAAATTGTTATTTTAGTATATCTTGAATGTTTGATTAATTACGTATTTAGACACAAATTAGTGACATAATCGTTAAGAAATAAATTTTAAATCTAACTCAATTTCGTAAAACTAACTTATAAGATAAAATTTGTAATTATTTTAGTGTGAATTAGTTTTATCTTGAGTCAATGTGGGATCTGTAACACACTCTCTCAGAGTGAGGTATGCATACATCTCAAACAACAAATTTCATTATGATAGACTCAAATTCATGATTATGATAATATGTTAAGAGGTAGATTTTAAGTTTAATTCAATCCTGCAAAATCAGTTTGTAAGATAAAATTTACATCTACTCATATATCATAAATTAATCTTATCTTTAGTCGACGGACTTGCTATCTCGATCAGGAATGTGACATGAATAATGGTGTTGTGACTTTGATAGCTTGTGAAATAAGGAAGTGTGAGTGGTGCAGCAATTAAAGCAATTAATTGGGATGTGGTGAAGTAAGAAAGGGTTACTTACTTAGGAGTTGTTTGGTGTGAAAGGAGTTTGGTGCGGTACGTAAGCGTGACAGATTTGCTGAGCCAAACGGGACGGAAGGAAATTGTGAGGGCGGCACTACTGTTATTAAAACTGTGTGTGTTCAAACTGTGGTGGAAAATTCTAAGCCAAAGCGTTGTGAAAGGTATGAAAAAAGGAAGCAGCGGAGGACCAGAGTCGGAACAAACAGTGCACCTTAACGCTGAATTCCAAACATCTAGAAATCGTGTTCCACGTTGAACATATAAATTTCGTATGAAACAAAATAAATAAAATTATACATACGGAAACTATAGTAATATATTATCATAATAAAACCATTATTTTCTTCTGTTAATACTTTATTTTAAGTAAATTTTCAAAGTTGAAAGTGTCAATATCTGTGTTCGGAGTTTAAATTTATATATATTATCCTTATTGTTATTCATTTTTTTTCTATTCTTCTAGTTTCTTGTACTTGGTGAAGATGTGTGCATAGAAAATTAGAACATGAGAAAAAAGAGTTAAAAAATGCGGCTAGCAAAATTAATTAACTTCTAAACGTTATTGAATTCTTTGATAATTATTTTTAATAATTTATATCGATTTTCCTTTCATATATATGCTTTGTTTAATGCTGTGAGATTTTGCAGAATATACTTCAAGAGAATTTAACTTAAACGGAAGCAATATATGTAAGTGTTGGTTTTACCTTTTTTTTTAATTTAAATTATTAATAAACACAAATATCTAATATTTTATGTCCTTTCTACTTCTTTCTATAATTGTCTAATACTTGTGACAAAACTATTAATAGAAAAGTGATTAGACAAGTTGTGAAAAACTAATTTTTTTTTTTTTTTTTGCTGATCAATGAATTTTACTTGTAATTTCTAAGTATTGAATAAAGTTCCAACTTAATACTTTCTTTGACTATTGAGTTATTTTAATTAGTTGCTATATAAGTAATAATGAAACATGCTTCTGATGTGAATGTCCCTGAAGTAGGTAGATACGAGTACAAGTTTATTCATTTTTTTCTTTTGTTTGACACAAGTTAAGCAATGTGTATAATTAACTAATGAAAATATGAACATCACTCTTTTGAATACATTATTAACTTTTAATTTATTCGGACAAATTTGTTGGTATAAAAAATTAATAGTAGTATATTAATTATTAAATATTAGTATGAAGATACAATGAATGTAATTAACGCCATTCCCGATATTTTTCTTTGTTTTAAAAAAAGCCATCAACATGCTTTTTTCTTTTCACATAAATTAGAGCTTATATACGCGTTTCCTTGTCATAAAGCATGAATAATATTAATAAAGTTTATCTAATTTTATGTTTATTCAATACTTATAATAAGATATGATAAACAAAAATAAAATAAGAAAATTATGATAAAAATAAAATAAATACTAATCATATATATTTGATGTTTATTAGGATAAAGATCACACAATATTATCTACAATTATAAAAATGGTAATGACAACAGCAATAAAAGAAACAATTGCAATAAAATTAGAGACAAGAATATGTTTTTGATCATTTTCCTTTAAGTGAAAATTGAAATTAGTTCCTCTTTAAAAGTTTGGCTTAATTTAGTCTCTCGATATGTGTGAATTTATTCATTTTAACCAAAATTTGTTAAGTTTATTTGACAATTCAAACATGATTTATGAGATTATTTGAGCTATTTACAACTTTTGACACATTTTTACTTTAAAGTTAACACAAAAACATGTTTGAAACATCAAATAAACTTAACGAAATTTGGTTAAAAAGACTAAATTCACACATTTCTAAAGATGAAGAACTAATTTGTCCAAAATTTTGAAGGAAGACTAATTTCAATATTCACCTAAAGTCAAGGGATCACAAATATATAATGATTAGAATAATATCAATGAGAGGGCATAAAAGGAATACTAATATTGGGATGACAGTGGATTCATAATTACTAAGATGATAATACAATGATAAATGTGATAATAATACTAACAATGATGATCAATGTAACAACTATAATTATTTGGAATTTGGATTTTCTACTGAATTTTACTGTGTTGTTTTTCTACTATGTCTCCATAATACACTGATTACCACTAATTTTAACGTTTTAAAATATATTAAAAAAATATTTAAAATACTAACACAATGTATTTTGAATGTTTAGCAGAGGACAACACCAAAAAAACCGATAAAAAATATGAACTCAAATATTTGGTAACTTTGCATAGAAGATAATTATGATGGTGATGTATATAGGATAGTAGTGAAACAACAATATCAATTATGGTGACAAAAAATGATAAAAGTGACAACAAGAACAAGGATAATGTTGTTGTAATGAATATGAAATGGTGTCAAAATAGTGAAAATGTAAATGATCTTATAATGTTAGTTTATAACAACCCTTTTGAGAATAAGAAGTACATTGCACTAACAATATATAATAGAAAAAAAAAGGAGAAAAATTATACCATATTATATTATATTGGTATGTTGCATGATTGATTATAACAAGACATGATACCAAATAAATCCCAACAAAACTTTAATGCGAGATCTTGAGTTAGGGTATAAAAAACAACATTTATCCTTTTATAAACCTTGCATTCAAGTTAAAACAAATATTTCTAGTATGGAGAAGATTTTGTAGAAGATTATTGTTTTCTATATATTTTATTACCTTATGTCACCACCACAACAACAACGGAACCTTCTTCCTTCCTTCCTCTTCTTTCAACTGCTAACACCAATCAATATGATGCAAAATGTTCAACCTTCTTCCATTGAAAATCCTTAATGTTTTCAAACTTTTCATTTGGTATAACATAATTCTTCAACAATGTTTTCATAGTTTTCCATTATTTATGATGGTCTAGGGCTTCCTCTTATGCTAATATTGAAACATTATTTTTTAATGGAAGATTAAATATTTTATTTCACTTTAAAAAATTCAAGAAAAAAATTAAAAAATAATTAAATCAACGTAAAGAGAATACTTTTAAAAAAGGTTTGCTTGTAAGAAATACATACCATCATTTTTTATATAACAAACCATTAATAAACTTAAGTTTACAAAATCGGTTCATAAGGTAATATATATATATATATATATATATATATATATATATATTATAAATTGATTTAGGTTTTTTCAACACATTTCCTTACGTCAAGACATGCATTTTTGAAGTGTGATATTAACAAATAAACTTTAAGTCTAACTCAATCTCACAAAATCAACTTGTAAAATTAGGTTTACATCTACTTATAAACCAACTTGTAAAATTAAGTCTACATCTACTTATATATTATGAATTAGTTACATCTGTAATTGATGTAAGACTTTCAACACATTTTTCTCTCGTACCAAATTAAGATGTGAGAAGAAACAAACCATTTCTATCATAAAACTATATACATCAAAGAAAACTAGTTGCATCTTGAAATTGTTGGTAACGTGTAGGAAAAAAGTGTTGGCATTACGCGTGTCTCCCATTTGTAATTAACAGTGTTTAATTTAATTGACCGACCAATGGGCCTCATGCATCCAAATCCATTAGGTTCTTTGGATTTGGATCAAATTTCTTTCACTAATCTTCCAACTTCCAACTATATTCATTCACCAATTTATGCTCATTCTCTGTCACCCACACTTTTTCTTTCTAATCTTTCATTTTCATCTTTACACCTTTTTTTCTTTCTCAACTCAACACTGTTTTTGTTTGTGGTAGAAACCGTGTTTGGGCCAAGTCCATGTTAATGGATAATTCAACAAATTGGATTGCATTTAAGATCCCAATTAATCATCAACACTTCTTAATTGCACCCATTTACTGTAAACAACTCATCTCAAAACTTATCACACAGCTAAACTATCGGATAACTCTTACCATGTCAATTCTCAGATATAATATTTTTATTTTATTTATATATGTCTTTTTATGTGACTTAAAAATGCTTTTCATAAGTTAATAATTAGTTCAGTTGACTTTTTAAACATATTAATGGACAACAATTACCACAAAGTATTTCTTTTTTAAATGTTTGTGTACAATTAATGAGTATCAATATAAAATATACTAATAATTCATAATTAAATATCAATATAAAATTATACTTATTTGTTTATTTGAACTCTTATAACTTTCAACAATGCATGCCCAAAATATTGGGCCTTTTATGAAAACCAACATAAAACACTACTCTCACACTTCAACCTTAGTTACTCAACTGAGAAACTTCACGGTGCATGTGTTCCGTCAGGCTGAGCCAATCACACAATGCCACATCACTACCACGATAATTTGACACAAATATTCAACCAATAAACAAGCTCCACCTGGCACAAGCAGATACACCTGATCAGTTTTCCCTGCACCTTCTGTACAGTATTCATGCCTTCGAGAAGCTTAGGACAGTTCAGATTCTCTGAAGATGGAAACATCAGAGGCTATACACGTGTAGGGTGGATATAGCATGGCCAATTCGGCAACCCTACATATTCCCGTATTATATCTCTGTTCCACCCTCTCTCTCTCTCACACACTCTAAACCTCATTATTCGTAAATCCCACACACTTTGTTTTGAAGTGAAACGAAGAGTAGCTATCAAAGGAGGAACGTCTCTGCCGGAGAAAATAAGTCTAAGGAGATAGTCACGTTTTCGTTTTCTAAACCTCTTCGCTTCTGTAAGAAGTTGCGATCGCAATTCAATTGATTCCATTTTCTCATTCTAGGTTTTTTTTTTTTTTGCTATTTTTATTTTATTTTACGTATGTTAGTTGGATCAACATCCAAGATTTTTTATACCGTGGAGTTGATCTTCTTTTGGTTTTTGTGATGCAGTTGATCGAGTTCACCGGGTTTGATGGTGCGGTGTATTGGACGTGGTGATTTGCATTACTCACTGTGTGGTGACACCGTGAATTGTTGAGTCAGATTACACTTGTTTTGAAATATCGAGGAGAGAAATGGTTGGTTGAATATTCTAATAGACTGTTTGCATGTGAATGCTGGGTCTGATATGTGATTTTGTGGTTGCCTGATTTTGCATGATGGTTTGTATAATACTCTTGCTGTGTCCCTTTTTTATTTTTAATTATGTGAAGTTACTTGAAATTTAAGTATTCATTCTTGAGTTTTATGCACTTGACGAGTTATTTGTTTACTCAAATTGTTGAGGGGGTTTGATTTAGCAATGGGGATCTTATGTAACACTTCTGTGAAATTGAGTTTTAGTGACTCGTATAATTGGTGACACCGAGTGCTTATATCAGAATAAAGAATTTGAGCCCCTCATATTATAGTTTATTTGGTGGTGAGATGAGGGAAGTCAATTTCAATTTCATGGTGAAAGCAATGCAAAACTTTGTTGATGAGGAAAAATCGTGCTTTTTACCCATTTCCAGAGGAGCCACCAGAATTTTTAATGTATCCATACACTCTAATAGTCCGATACTGCATTAACTCGGGACCTAAGTTTTCTATTCCAGTATAAATGTAAAATGTCAACGTTTTGTGCAATCTGTTAAATGAATTACAAATGTCATTTTGATACTTTTTCTGTCTAGTGTTGTATAATGCTAGGTTCTTGATACATTATAAGGGGTGACCACGGGTCTGAATCAACCCATGGACCCAATCAACCCAAACCAAACTAATAGCAAGAAATTGGTTTGATTTGCTTCTTGGTTTGACGAATTTAAATTCTGAAATACCTGATCGAAACCAAACTTGATACACTATTATAAATCTGTTGTCAATTCCCTTCTCTACTGTCGGAGCATCTGCTTACCACCAACTTAAGGTCTCTATCCAATTCCTGCTTTTTTCTTTTTTAACTCAAAGTCTTAAACAATTAAAAGGGTAAAACCAAAGTCTTAACCTCTCTCTATTGAATGCCATGGATACCAACTCCAGAATCCTTTTGCTCCTCTCTTATGTCACATCCTGCCCTCCTTCCATGAGGATTTTTATTTTTTATTATTTGACCTGGGAACTCGATTTCAACAAATGCAAAACGTCAGGTTGTTTTGATTTGGGTTCTTAACAAATTTAGTAGGAACCTAACCAAACCAAACGATATGAATTACTTAAAATATTCCTCTAATCTTTATTAACATGGATAACACTGAAAGAAAAGTTTGCAATTAACCATGAAAGGTTATAGATTTTACGCCGAACATCCAAGTAAATAACAATAAATGCAAAGGAAACAAACAAATCAAACGGTTTAGGGTTCGAAGACAAAGGTATAGAAAACTACATCCAATTAGGGATTTTTTAAATTTTAGAAATGGTAAAGAAATTTCAGCTTTGCCTTTAAAAACGACATCATTTTTAAGGCAAAAGTGATTTTTGGAGAGCCTCACTATAGCACTGGTACAACCACTATTTTGTAATCATGGGCCCCTTCGGCTGCTATATGAAAATCCACCACACCACTTTTCAACCTGTGCCTAAAATTAATGATCAGAACAATGAGATATGTAAGTTAGCATACCAGAAAATGTAAGATTAGGAACATGCGTTTCAGGCTATGGTTTCAATAGTACCTCTTGAAATGATGACTGGAATTTGTTTGTGGTGATCTGTTCATTAGAGAACATATATAGAGGCTCTAACTAGAAAGTGAATATGCTGGTACATAGGGGTTATTTATTGTTCTTGTTGTTGGGCGGCTTTTGCTGCATGTCTTAGCCACTTGGTGCTTTTGGCTTTTATTTTTTAGTTTAGAGGAAGACCTTATCTCACCTGGTAGTTGTTTCACTGTTTTCTCTCTATTATTTTTTTTTTCTGGAAGAAAAATTGCTTGTTACCAGCAAGCAATTCACAGTTTTGGCTTAATTTTGTGACAATGAATTAAATGGAAAGATTGTAACTTGGGAATTTCAATTATTAAGTGGAAAAATATTTTGTGGACGCCTATTCAGTTTATACATAAGAAACTTTGGGAAATATTGATCAATTGAAGCATGTTTAGGATAATTGACATAGTAATTTACATGACATGGAAATTTCGTTTGATTTGTATGATTAGATCTCTTGGTTAATAAATTACTGACCACTATTCTGATGTTTGTGGTCATATATGGAAAGAAGTTTATCGTATCAGTAATGAATGATTGAATCAGTAAAATTGTCTGTTTATGAGTTTCGATTTCTGGCTTCTCTGGTTTACATTAATCAGTTTACTTGTTAGATGCGTTTCACGCCAATATTCTCTATATCTTCATTGGTATATTTTCAGGTTTTTGTCATTTGAATATGCTTATAAAGATAGCAGAGGAGCATATTTCAGTAAAAATAGGTGGCTATATTAAGTTTTTATTTTGTTGTCTTCAAAGGGGATGCATCAATTAGATTCACGTAGAGATATTCCCTGACAAGTATTCTGTATAGATTATATTTTTCATGTTGTAGAGTGAGCCCGCCGCAGCTTGCTGCATATCTCACCCATCCTTTTTTCCAGTGCTTCTGCATGAGACTCCTCAGGGCATCTTGGTGGTCAGACAACCAGATGATAAAAAATAAATTGAAGAAAAACTCAGGGATTGCAATATCATCACAGAAAAATGAATATATGCAATCACATAGGGACTGAGAACCACATGGTCTGTCCTCTTGAGGACTGTTGCTTCTTGATGAGAGACCCCAAGCCTCATCTGTAATCCTCAGCTATACAAAACCAAATGCCTTCATTGACCACTCTCTCCACTAAATAGTATATGTGGATGCGCTACTGCTGCCTTCCCATCACAAATTTTCTTTCCTCTAAATGTCTTGGATTGTACAAAATTTGTTTCTCACTTGTATTGTACCTCTTACTCTAATGAGCTGGACACATTCCTATTTAGTGGTGGATCTTACATCTTATCTCTTAATACATATTTCATTAAGGAATAAACAAAGAAAAAGTAGCAGCTCATGTCCATAAGATGCAATGCACAAAATTGCGTTTAAAGGATATGGATGACTATTAGCAGAAGGTGCCAAACAGCAATAGATTTTTCTGCATTATGATACGATAATAAGTTCTCAGCTGGAATATCAGTGATATTTAGGCTTTTAGCAAATGTATTTCTGGCTAAAATATCATGCATTAAGACTAGTTACGCATTAAACTTTCTAAATTCAAGGTTGTAGCATGTTTGAGAATTTCACTTTTTCGAATCTAGAAATTGCTAGAGTGAAAATATATTATGTTTGTGATAATCAATATGTTTTTCTGTTTGAATGATCTTGACGCTGAATTTGTTTTATGGATACTATATTAAAAGTTAAAGAGAAATTTCTGCTATGATCTGTCTTTATGTCTTGAATGGTCCTACCAGCTGTGAATGTTTCCGTCAATTAAGATAAACATACTAAGCTGTGAACTTCTGCAGTCCTACCAGCATAAAAGTTTTTGGATGCCACGAGATGCTGGCTGTATGGCTGAAGAAAATGTGGGATATGAAAATTCTTCCAGAATTGAACCCAAGCGTAGTCATCAGTGGTTTATGGATACAGGTGAACCTGAAATGTTCAGCAGCAAGAAACAAGCAGTTGAAGATGTCAGTGGTAGGCCAATTTCAGGAGTTTCACATGTGAATGTTTCCCAATGGGACACCAATTCAGGATTTCACTCTGTCACGGGTCAATTTTCTGACCGTCTTTTTGGATCTGATCTTGCTAGGACAGTGAATTTGGTTGATAAGAATGTGCCATCTATTGTAAGTGGAAATATAAACATGGGAAGGAAGGATTTTGAGCATCAATATGGTAATGATCCTTCAGTGGGATTGTCGATATCTCATTCCATTGCAGACCCTTCATCATGTCTCAATTTTGGTGGCATCAGAAAAGTTAAAGTTAATCAAGTTAGAGATTCTGACAATTGCATGCCTTCTGCATCCATGGGGCACTCCTATAGCCGGGAAGATGATAGTACAATTTCAGTAGGTGCTGGTTACAATAAGAATGATGGCAATATTTCGTTGGGTCCTACTTATAACAATAGAGGTGACAACACCATTGGTATGGGGACTAGAATAAGTAGCAAGACTGATGACAATCTTCTTTCAGTGGCTCACAACTTCAATAAAGGGGATGGGGGCTTTATGCTGATGGGCCACAATTATGGCAAGGGAGATGAAAGTATCTTATCAATGGGTCAGCCCTTTGACAAGGGAGATGGAAATTTCATATCAATGGGTCAATCATATGAGAAAGAAGATGGGAATTTAATATCTCTGGGCACCTCATATTCCAAGGGGCATGAGAGCTTTATATCAATTGGTCCAACCTATGGTAAATCAGGAGAGAATTTTATTACTGTTGCTCCTTATGACAAGGGTACCGATCATTTAATATCAATGGGTTCAACATATGAGAAGGTGGATTCAAATATTGCATCAACACTTCCATCATATGACAGAGGAGATTCCAGTTCTTTACCTGTGGGTCAAAATCACCATAAGGGTCAGAGCGGTACAATATCTTTTGGAGGTTTTCATGATGACCCTGAAGCAAATCCCTCTGGTGGAATCATCAGTGGCTATGATCTGTTGATAGGAAACCAAAACTCAGCTCAAGTTTTGGATGGTCAGAATGATCTGACTGAAACAAACACTGAATCACTTGTAAATAGCATTCCAAAACTCAATACTAAAAATGATAATGTTGTTAAGAACAAAGAGCCTAAGACAACAACCAAGAAGGCTCCTACGAACAACTTCCCTTCAAATGTCAAAAGTTTGCTGTCAACCGGTATTTTTGATGGTGTCCAGGTGAAATATGTTTCATGGTCACGGGAGGTAAAGTCTGTTTTAATTTTTTCTAACTTAATTTCTGGGTTTTTGTACTTTGTATTTCGTTTTAACAGTTTCAAGAATATGCTTGCCAGAAAAGTCTTAAAGGAATCATAAAAGGAACTGGTTACTTGTGTTCATGTGATGACTGCAAGCAGTCAAAGGTTGGCATTTCAAATCACTTACATTCTGGTAATCTGCATAACAGAAGTGATTGTGCTCATATGTTAAATTTTATCATGAAGGCTCTTAATGCATATGAGTTTGAGCGTCATGCCGGTGCCAAGACAAAACACCCCAATAATCACATATACTTCGAGAATGGAAAAACCATCTATTCTGTTGTTCAAGAACTGAAAAATACTCCTCAGGAGATGCTTTTTGATGCAATTCAAAATGTGACTGGCTCTACCATCAACCAAAAGAACTTTCGAGGATGGAAAGGTAACAAAACAAGAGTTTTCTTCAGTTTGCTTAGTTATTGTTAATAATAAATAACACGTGGATGACCTTGACTTTGCTTCAATTATCCATATGTTTCGACATAAATACAACACAAATTCCTCAATCTTTCTACTTCTAATCTGTTTCCCCCTTATCAGCATCATACCAAGCTGCTACTCGGGAGCTTCAACGTATTTATGGAAAGGATGAAGTGATAATTCCATCTTAAGTTAAATTTTCTTCTTGAAAGCTCAGAACAGTGGTAGATATGTAATCTGTTCATAGTGAGTGGTTGGCAGCTTGATAGTTTAGAAGACTGTTTAAAATTGGGAAGTTTTAGCCGATGCTTCTTGTAGGAACTTGATTGTTTTGTTTATGGTAATGAAGATGTCTTTCGTGGTTCGCTGTCATTCTTTCCATCACAATCTGCTGATGTCTTGTCACACCTTTGTTAAATTGCTTGCAAGCCATGTTCCTTAGTGAATCTTTTAAGAGATTTCATGTCAATTTTGCGGGTGGTAACCCATCCCATCTATACTATGTATGAAGTTGAATAGAGATTATTACATGGGAGAGGAAAGGGTATATTCATGTTACCTGTGGAAATTTGACTATCAGTTCTTTGTTTGTCTGGCGTTGAGCTTTAACTATTTATTGCTTTAGGTATATGCATGCATCTAACGTTCTATCATAGTTAATCCCAGAAGTTTGTACCAAACCAAAATAAACCATCATTTTTTTTTTCACGAAAATGTAAAACGTTGATACATTGGCTTCTAAAACTAAGAAAGCTTTATTTAAATATTTATCAGTGCGACTCATCGACTTATTAATCTAAAATTAAAAACGAGTGATTTAAGTGACAAAATTAATGTATGTTTATTGTAATTATTACTCGATGATGCATCAAAGTAATATTTATTTTTGTAATTGTTAAATCCTTATATTGGAAGTAAAGTTTTAAATAAAGTTAACGACCCAGCGTAAACATTATGAACTACAGCTCAAACCTTATGCCATGACAGTATCAACGTTCTTTTCCAAAAAATTAACGAGGTAATATTCAAATTGTATATTTGTTTCTCGATACGTGTTAGATAAGCCTGACTTATTGTCTATTAGAAACATGAGATAAGATTTATATATTATCAATCTCACAGCCACAAATTTAGTGAGAGTTCATATTGTATAAAGGATTTTACTAACCCATACTCGATTTTCAATCTCTTCTATTTTCTGAACTAGAGATTTTCTTTTGAAATTGAAGAGCACAAAAGCTAAACTTGATTGTAGCACATAAAAACCTTCTAAGGTTGTTCTGGTAAATTGTTGCAGATCCCCAATGGTTGAATTAGAAACCAACGTTATCTAACTTCATAGCAAAATACAATAACCACAACAGTTCGATCAGAGTAGATTATCAGATAAAGATACGTAGAAGGTGAACTCAAATTGATTCAAGAACCATATCAAAGTTGATTTTGAATCTGGGGTGTAAAGAAAACAATTGAGGGGAAAAACTAATTTGATCATGATCCCGAGGCTATACTGCCAAGGCATGCCGCTGGAAAGTGAAATTACATTGTCAAAAAATTATTGAAGATCCATCTCCAAATTACAGTATAACAAAAAGTATAAATATCAAAGCCTCAGTACAAGCAGTAAGGAAACCACCTTTGCGTATCTCTTGGCAATAAAATAAAAATGTTTGAGCATATGAATATATTGAAATTTAGCTAAGCTGACACTTTGTGAGGAAGCAAAAAACAAAATGTCAAAACTCAAGCAAATGCATGAAGTCACCTTCCTTCCACTCTTATGTGGATAAAGTAAATCAAATGCATTATTATGACTTGAAAAAAGATGGATGCATCATCATATCATGTGCAAAGGGGTTTTCAGTAAGGGAAATCAATTGGTTCCTGTTGAAGGGCTTTCTCAGCAATCTCAGTCTGCTCCTTCTGGTGAACCTTGAGGAAACCAGTGGCTGTGGCTGCAGATGGAGCACGACCAATATATTTCACATCATCATAACCTCCTCTATTCACAGCTTTCATTGAAGATACAAGTCGGGGCAAAACGTAAGTGTATCCACCCATGTTCATTGGCTCTTCTTGACACCAAACAACTTCAGCATCTATATAAGAATCAAAACAGAGAATATATGATTTATTCACAAATAATAACGAGTCTAACAAAATCAAATCTTTCTAAAAGGGTCGAAAAACAGATATACCCCCCTATTGCAAAATGGTTAGGCCTACTTAACAGTAAAATGTAAAATTATCTCTCTCTGGGTGAAACTATTTATTAAAAGACTCAACAATGAAATTAGGAAATTCAAACAGTGCCTACAAAAGAAGCACAAGCAAGAAAATTAGGTCCCAGACAAAATACAAATTACACCCCATTCAGGCCTTCAATATAGGAAATAAAAAAAAATCATAATCTGAAGGGAATTTTTCTACTTCTACAGATACATACTTGGATATCGTTTAAGCTCTCGTTGGACAAGGTCGTAAGGGAAAGGACAAAGCTGTTCCACCCTACATATTGCAACATCCTTTGCTTCAACCTTAGTTCTGTGTTCATCAAGTTCATAGTAAACCTGCAAGAGATAGTTGCATTCTATAATTTCAAAAAGCATGTAATTGAAGTACGACTTAAATATGGTTTTAATAAAATCCACCAGATTAGAGACCTTAGAAACCATTGAAGTTGATAATAAAAACTGGTTTCCGGCAAGTAACACACACATACCTTTCCAGAGCAAAGAACTAATCTCCTAATACCCTCCTCAACATCTGAGGGATAGTTTTGGTCTTTTATGAGACGCTTAAATCTTGTTCCCTGTTTGTCAAAACCTGGGTGGCCTTGGACGTCATCAAACTCAGATAAATTTGATCTACAAACCTTACTACGAAGCAGGTTCTTAGGGGACATAACAATGAGAGGTTTACGGAATTCTCTATGTACCTGCAAAAACACAAGCAGCAGATTATGAGGAAATAAGGATCATATATTTAAGTGAACAAGCGACCATTAAATCGAATCATTGTTACTATATAAGAGGACAACAAAGCTCTCCTTATGATGAAAAATCAAGGGCTCTCCACACAGGAAACAGATCAGATGGCAAGGAGCATGAAGGTCAAAGTCAACAATCACCCACAGTACAACCAATGCTACTTTACTTTTTTGGGCTTCGGCACTATTTATTACAAAAAAAAAAAACTCAATTTATTGTACCAACCTGCCTCCTTAGAACATGGAAAAAATTAGCAGGAGTTGTGACATTCACAATCTGCAAGTTACACTCTTGAATCTGTTTCCGAAGAGTTGGATCCATCTCAGGGATAACATGAGGGTTGTCATCAGCCATCTGCCATGAAATTAGTGAACATTTGTTATTTCAACGACATTCAGATAAAATAGGGAGATGGAGCACATACAACAAGACTAGAAAGCAGTTTCAAAATTGGCAAACCAAGATAGCATTGTTTATGTTAATTGCTTGTTTACCCAACAATCTAAATTTCACAAAATGATTACTCCTCTTTTTAGTTCAACAACATTATTAACAATGAGATTAATAGAAAGGCGAAATGAGAAGGAGTTTCTGGTCAATTTGTTTGGTTTATAGCAGGTTCCTGAGAAAGTAGGGAGTTCCAAATTTCTATTTCCATACTTACCTTCCTCCACTTTTTCTTTTTTTCCTAATTAATACAATTTTTATAAAATATTTTCAATGCATACTATTTTTTTAATTTATATTTTCTTTTTTCCTTTTTTTGCAACCAAACAAAGAACAGAAATTTACTTTTTCTCCACTTTCTTTCATATTTCGCTCAGAATAAAAAATATACATATTTACTCAGCACATCCTATCTATCCAATTTTTTTTTTCAATTTTCTATCTTTCCATTTTCGTTCTCAAAACAAAGTATCCCTCACATACTACTGTAACTATGCACAACGAGTATTTATAGTGTCAACACAAAACAATAAGAAGATGCATACTGATAAGAACCTTGGGAGAACCACAGCACAAAAGTTGGTCATCATAGTTGAAAAGCCCAAGGACTTGTCAACAAAACTAGAATCCCATACCTCCACTATAAAACTTAAGTCTCATACCTTGCAATTGAATCTTAAACACACAACATTAACGTTTATATCAGTGTCACTTATTTCAAGTTCACATATCAATCTCAAAGCACACCATGTAAATTATAGTATGCCCTAGAACCACCACTATTTTTTGTCATCAATCTAATCAACCAAAATATCCAACACAATCAAGTGCAAGGGCAAACAATAGCTAAAGTTGGCAAGCAGATTCCCATTCAAGAAGATGGGACAAAAGGTCAAAAGTATTCACATAATATATTAGACCATAGATTCACAAAGAAGAACCTGAAGAAAGCGTTCCAATCTTGCACTTGAATGCTCTGGACCCTGGCCATCATAACCATGAGGAAGTAACACAACAAGGCCAGTCTGACGGAGCCACTTAGCCTCACCAGAAGCCAAGAAATTGTCAAATATCACATGGGCACCATTAGCAAAATCACCAAACTGAGCCTCCCAAATTATCAATGAATTGGGATTTTCCATTGAGTAGCCCAATTCAAATCCAAGAACACCAAACTCAGAAAGAGAGCTGCATAGTTTTAAAAAAAAAAATAGATAAGAACCAAAAACTGAAAATTATAAATCATGGATTAAATATAAATAACAAGCATTTGTTTTTCTCTGTTTGTAACTCTTAACAAGGTTTTAATGTAACAAGTGGATTATACTGCCACTTTTATATTATTTTAAGATTCAACCATGACATCCAGAAGGCACATAAGAAGTGTTTAACACTTGAAGAACAAAGTCATGAATACAAAGCACATTAGAGGTTATAAAACTAAGTATATTAGCAAAGAAACAGTTCAAAAAAAATTGCTGATGGTTTACAAAAAGTTCCATATCAAATGTAATTATTTGTAATTAATAAGATAGGAAATGCCATTTTTAAATCAATATTGAGTGATCCATATGACATTCCTAAATGATTGATCGCCTTAATAATTTATTAACAATAAAGCCAAAAGTAAAAAATAAAGATGTGGGAGGGGGCGGGGCGGTTGAAAGCAATACATATTATTCAACTATTTAAGGCGGGGCGGGGCGGGACTAGGATCAATCAATGAAACACAATTAGAACAATAAGGCACGGCAAACATAGATTTGGAAGTCTAAAACATCCATAACATCCGACCATTACCAAGTTAACTGTAACGTATTAATCCAAAAATGGTCAAGCTTAAGCCTCATGGATGACTGTGGCAGAAGTAAAAAGCAGAAAGAGGCAACATAATTAATTTTATGTAAATAGAAGAAATATTACCTATTGCTAACAGTAAACATCTCTTCATCTTGGTTCATTATAACATGGTCAAGGGGGCAATATTTATCCCCTGTTTTCTGATCATGAACCACGGCATGCCGATGACTAAAAGTTCCTCTTTCAACATCCTGACCACTTAATCGAACATGGTTGCCTTCAATAAGCAAGGTGGCAAAAGCAAGTGCCTCAGCAAATCCCCAGTCAATATCTTCCCCAGTTTCAATCATTTGAGCTCGTTGTTCATAAATCCTCTTCACAGCTTTATGAGGTGTGAAATGTTCAGGGATGGTCGTGATTGCTTTCCCAACATTTTTCAAGATCTCTGGTTTCACACTGCATTGGATAGGCCAGCCTTCAGCATTTTAGTTCAAAAATGAAAAATATAAGAACATAAAGAATATAAATTTGTTGTACCCAGTGTTTCGGATACGTGAAAGCTGTTCAGGGGACTTGAAACCAAGCCAATATGCTGAAAGCCAATCTCTTCTTTTTGGAATGTATTCTTTGCTAGCCAAAAATTCTTCATTTAGAATGGATGTGACCTTCTTGTGTATCTTATCAATTTCTTCTTGTGACAGCTCCCCTGACTCCAAAAGCTTCTTCTCGTAGATCTCAAGAGTTGATGGATGGCTTCGGATTACCTATCAACCCAAACACGTTGCAATTGATTAGCTAGTAACAAAGCAATATGCACACAAAAAGAAGAAAAACAAAACAAAAGGGCGAACCTTGTACATCTTAGGCTGAGTGAATGATGGTTCATCAATCTCATTGTGGCCAAATCGACGATAACACACCAAGTCGACAACCACATCAGAGTGGAAAGTCTGGCGCCACTCAGCAGCAAGTTCACATGCATGAACAACTGCTTCCACATCATCACCATTCACATGAAAGATGGGAGCATCCAAAGCTTTGGCAACATCAGTGCAATACTGTGAGGACCTGCCCGACGTTGGATCAGTTGTAAATGCAACCTGGTTGTTAAACACAATGTGAATAGTCCCACCAGTGGAGTAATTTGGAAGAGCACTTAAATGCAGAGTTTCATAGACCACACCCTGTCCAGCAAAACTTCCATCTCCATGAATCAACACACCCATGTTCTTGGTTCTATCCAAATCATTTGAGTAATACTGTTTGGCACGAGTTTTCCCAACAACAACCGGATTGACAGCTTCCAAGTGACTAGGATTTGCCACCAAAGACAAATGAATCCTCTTGCCACCACGAGTAGGCCGATCATACGAAGTCCCCAAGTGATACTTAACATCACCAGTTCCAGTGTAGAGTCCAACTTCACCCTCAGGCTGAAGACCACCACTGAATTCACAGAAAATCTGTCTCAGTGGCTTCCTAACCACATTTCCCAAAACATTCAGCCTCCCCCTATGTGCCATACCTATAACTATGCTCTCTACCCCAAGATCAGATGCTCTATCAAACATTTCCTTCATTCCAGGAATCAGAGTCTCTCCACCCTCAAGTCCAAACCTCTTTGCAGAGGTCCACTTGGTGGCCAAGAAGTTCTCAAACAAAGAACTCCAAGCAAGCCTATCAAAGATAGCCTCGCGCCTATCCCTATTAAACTGTGTAAGGGTGGGGGTTTCAATCTTGTCCCTAAGCCAATTACACTTATGACGATCTGCAATGTGCATGTACTCATATCCAATGCTTCCACAATAGGCTTGTTCAAGCCTTGTCAAAATGGATCTAAGGGTTTGCACGGGGCGGTTCTCGGACAAGAAACCAGCCATCCTCCACACCCCCAAGAAAAATTCCCTATCAAGATCAGCCTCAGAGAAGCCATAGAGTGCAGGGTCCAAATCCTCAGGAATTTCCCTTGATTCCAGATTCAAGGGATCCAGCTTGGCCTTCATGTGGCCATTAACTTGGTACGCCCTCACCAGCAACAACAACCTCATACTCTCCTGAATTGTTTGACCAGAAATCCCAGGAGAGGTTGAGGCCTGCCCCACAAAGTTCCTGAAGAAATTATCCCAGGACTCATCAACACTGTTGGGGTCAGCCTCCCAAGCCCTCTGAAGCTCTTCCAAATACACACTGCTTGTGCCATCTAAGAAACTATCAGTTAACTTCGAAAGAGGAACCGCTCGTGGGATAGGTGCCGCTTGTGCCTTTGATTTGAAAACCGTACTGTGGAAGCTTCTGCCATGTGATGATGTTGACGATGATGGAAGGATCCTTGCCCTTGATACAAGATATGTGGATCCACCCTTCGAAAGGGTTCTCCTAATTGCATGTTTTGCTATGCTTGTTCCAGCTCTAAACCATGCCATGCTTGACGATGATGCCTTTCACTATCACCAATACGATCCTATCCTCAACACATCTGTGACAACCATACACACACATACACACATACCCAGAAAACAGTTAAGCCAAAATATGACTCTTTTAAATAAAAATAGAAGGAAATAAGAATACCCAGAAAGAAAAAATGCGGTTTGCAGGAGAATTTACATGGGATCGAGTGGAGGACGAGAAAGGGTTCAATTGTGCTGTGAATGGTTGCTGTGAGGAAAATGGAGAAATATTAGGGAAATTGAAAGAGAAGAAGCCCTAGTTGCGTTGATGTAAAGCGAGTGAGAGAGGATTCAGAGTGTTTTGCTATTTTGTTGGGAGATTGGAAAATTCAACCCTTTGAATAGATTTAGGTTTCTTCTGTCACGTTGGCTGCGAATTCTATTGCTCTATAAGTGAATGTATCTTCTGTCCCTTTCTTTCTTCTTTCATTTTCCAATTTTCATGCTCTTTGTTACATTCTCTTATTTTATTATCAAATATATTATTATTATTATTATTATTATTTTATTACTTCTTGCAGTTTAAACAGAATTTATTCAGACAAACTTATTGCTAATTTTAAAATAATTAATTTTGTTTAAATATTAAAAGTAAGTTTTATATAAAAAGGACCATATACAAAATTATTTTTCAAAATAATCATAAACTAAATATGCTTTTTGGATTCGTGAACAAAACTAGTTTTCAGAAAATAGACATATTTTATTAAAACCCATTTGATACGTAAAATACCTATCTCATCTAATTTTTATTTTATTTTATTTTTTTTCAAAACAGCTGAAATTGTCAAAAGAATCCCAAACATGGAGAAACATATATTTAAATGATGATGTGATAACATTTTATTTTATTCTACATATAGTTCATATGCATATATTTAAATTGATTTTAGCAATATTTCAATTAAAGTAACCTAACCGTTATTTGTATTTAATCAGAAGAATAATTTTTGAAGTCAAACCAATTTAATGAATTATTATCCAAGTTCAGGTTAATTTATTACTAAAAACATTTTCATAGTGACGTTTAATCATTTATTTTATTTACTTTCCCAGCTTCTGTCTTCTCCTTATCTTTTTTTTTTCTTTAACCCACTTGCTTACTCTCTCTTTTACATCTTTTAATTGATGTTAACATTTTTTTTCTCTAATTAATTCTTACGGAATTTTATTTTTAACTATTCTTTACAAATTCTTATTATATTGTTTTGATTTTTAATATTGATTTCTTTTAGTTTGTTGGAATCAAATATAATTTTAAAATCTATTGACATTCTAACAACAAGTGTCTTAAGTGATGTTTATTTTGCACTTATTTTTATTTTGCTAATTTTTCTTGATAAAAAAATTCTCTAAAGATTAATGGGAAATTTTGAAATAATCCATTTTACCAACAGTTTTTTATTTACCACTCACAATGTTCAACTTCTCCGCACCAAAATTATTAAAGGTTAAATTCATATTTTATTTAAAAATCTTATTGCAATTTTAAAAAAATTAAAGTAATGCATTTATATAATAAATTTTAAAACACATATACTGTATAATAATATAAAAAAAATTACAATTACTAATGAATTCATTTGAATTATCCAAACTTATTTTCCGTCAATTATTTAAAAAAAATAATAATTACCTCTAATTTCCTAGTTTCTACACTGTATCTTTTATTCTAAAGATACTTTTGAAAGCCTTGCACCAGTGATCCAAACATCACAGTTTGGAACATTATTTGCAACAGATAGAAATTTTTCTAATAATCAATCTCAATCCAATCGAGGGATAATTTCTTTAAGAGTACAAATGAAAGAGGAGAGTCGAGTAAATGAACTAATCACAACAAATCCAACAACTAAGTAATTGAAATTTTAAAACACTAACTTCAAAACACAATCTTTGCAGTTGGGAAATACAAGGACAAATACATGCTCCCACTTCTAAACTCATCAAAATAACTATAACACCCATATAAGGGCAAGTGTTGATTGAATCTGCACCCTCTAACCCAAGATTCAATTTTTTTCATGAACCACAGCAAGCAGATTTTTGAGCAGCTACCCCGCTGGCACCCTGGTCTGGTTGGTTAATCTTGATAGTCTGAGGCTGAATCACAAAGAAGATACGATCATCATTCAGGATTAAGAAAGAAACAACAATTCCATGCACTTTCTTCAAAAGTTAGAATTCAAACTCCCCAGATATTTATTTCACTGGTGAGTTCAGAAAAACAAGAATTTGATGATGGAAAAATCAGTCTTTCAGAAAAGAAATGAAAGCTGTGTAAAATACCTCGGCCTTAGAATCTGTGTCAGCAAGCCTTTGCTTAATATCTCTTGCTATTGAAAAGAAAACCTCTTCCACATTCATGTTTGTCTTTGCACTCTGCAAGAGATCTCCCAATGTAAATATAATGAAGTCAAATATTTTATTACGTGGTAATGTTATTTATCATCAAACAAGCTCAACTCACGGTTTCAAAAAACTTGATGCCGTACTCATCAGCAAGAGCTTGACCTTTCGAGGTAGGCACGGCCTAGAGGAGAAAAAAGACCCTTTGTTGGAATACATGGAATATAGACAACATTAATTTAAAGAGATAAACACATAGAATGTTCAATGTCATAGCTCTATAGCAGAGAACAAATCTGCTCCAGCCAACCAAGTTATTAGATCAGAAGTAGATAGAAAAGGAGCCTCTGAGGTACACACCCTTTTACTTTCATCCATATCAGCCTTGTTGCCCACAAGTATCTTGTTTACATTGTCAGAAGCATGTTGTTCAATGTTGCGAATCCAATTCCTAATATCTTAACAGATAGAAGAAAGATATATTAAAAATGAAAGGAATGAAAAATGGAAAAAAGAAACTTAACCATGAAAAAGGAATAATTAGTCAACATAATTCAACCTAAATAGAGAGAAAGACAGTCCAAGTGAAGAGAATGGGTAAAGAGGGGAGAAAGAAGAAAACACATTTTGAAGGGTCAGCTGCAGCTGAAAAGTAGTATATATTCTCATTCGTATACTGGTTGGTTCATAAATAAGTATAAAAAAATATCAGAAGAATTTGGATGTGAAGGATATTACTGTTGAAAGATGCCTCATCAGTGACATCATAAACGAGCAAGATGCCCATGGCTCCACGGTAATAAGCTGAAAAATCAAGTAGCATTGTAAGAAATTTTTCTTTCATAAAAAAAATATGAAGGATGAAACTAAAGTAGGATATTCATCCACATAATGAACTTATATGACAGTAACTTCTGATCAAATTTATTAGGCAAATAAGTCAGTCAGCCTATTAAACTAAAGTACTTTGTGTTCTATTCGTGCACAAACGAAGTCCACGTTGACTTTAATTTGATGGGGGTTACGAAATGCCACTAAACTTCTATGCCTCCTATATATAAACTGATATTGAAATGTGTTTAAGCTTCAAACATATTCAATTAGCCAGGTTGCAAAAGTCAAAACAAATACCTGTGGTAATAGTTCGAAATCGTTCCTGACCAGCTGTATCCCAGATTTGTAACTTAATGCGTTTGCCATCAAGTTCAATGGTTCTTATCTTAAAATCAATGCTGCCAAATTCGTACACAACATGGTTTTATCCATCAACAAAAATATATATATTAGCTTCTGTGAAATAGAGTATACAGATAATGAGCTACAGACTAAATTGATATCCCTGACATTAGAGAATGGTGTATATTTATGATGTTTGATAAGTATGACATGCAGCATGAAGTCTAGAAATTTCATTATAAGTGAATTGGGACAAATATTCCAGGAAGTATTATTGATTAACAAAAAAAAAAATACTTGGAATACAATATAGTCAAATAGGACAAGTATTGTAGGCAGCCTTATTAACTACTTGGACTAAAATATTGTCACTGCCAATTGGAAACATTGATACAAGACTCTCAGATAACACAAGACAGTAACCAGCAGATCCTACAGCATTTTCACAAGAATAAGAATAAACCAGCAGATACTAACCCAATGGTGGTGATAAAGCTGGTCGTGAAGGAACCATCAGAAAAACGCAAAAGCAGACAACTTTTCCCCACACCTGTAATTGTTACAAGATAGCTATCAAAAGAAGATAAAAAGTTCAAGAGAAATTCAAAAAAGATAAAACAAGACACCAGATCTATATGCACACACTCAAATGCATAAATACATAAAACCAAACTTCGATATGCAGATTTGTATATTTGGAGTGCATTGTTTACATATATTTTATATTTTGGAAATACTATAATACTGGATGGACCTTCACTTGTGGGATGTTGCACTTTGCACACTGATCAATCTGCTTTCTTACACCTTTATTTTTTAACATAATAAAAATTTTAACATTCCAAAATAACTACCAACCAAAAATTTTAAAATACCACCCCTCATCTCCTGTGACTTATTTTATGGATTAGTAAAACTAATCCAAGATGGCAACATACATGCACATTTAAATTTATTAATAATTTATGGGTTAATTTATTTCCATCACATACATATATCTATATAACCAGGGAATAATCAATGCTATCATGGTGGTTACATGGATTACTAAACTTCATAGGATTCTATCAAATCAAAAGGCAGATTTTCAATAAAACAGTTTAGAGTAAGTAGTTTTTCCAATCATAATAGGTATCCATTTTGAATTTGATCCCTTAATCTGGGTGGAGCGACTCACCAAACACAACAAGTTACAAAAATAACCTTGTTTACTAAACACTACTAATAAACTTAAATAATTTTTAACTAATTAAATATCTAGAAGATAACTTAAAATGCTTGGCAAACATACTCAATTTGTACAATGGAAATTATAGGACACTATCTCACAGACACATTTAACAAATGTAGCACATGCTCGGTGCTCACGTTAAGTTCGTAGAACATGTCATAATTTATCACACTGACTATTATAGTAGTATAGACTCGAAGCACACCTTTAGTGCAAACTGTAAACCTATTATTACAGAAATCATTCGTGAGCCATACTATAGTTTGCATGCTAGCCATTGCCACATCAAGCATATCTTTTCATTTATAAATCAAACATATATTATTGGAATCACTTCTTTCTCGTAGTCTTCCACAAAGTTTCTCACAGCACCCTCTGAAACAACGGCAGTTTTTCTAGATCAATGATGTAGGCCTTCTTGTTTCATTATGTATCATTAAATTAAATCCAACAACAGGCATATAACCTCTGCGATTGAGTTTCCTAGCATAAAACCAAACTAGTACCAAAGTGTGTCGTCTTTAAACATTATATAGGACTATCTCATTGGACAACTTTGGACCTGTTCGATATAAAATAACAAAATAAAATGACTTAAAATTATTCCAGAAATAAAAATCAACTAAGGCACTTAAAACTCATTTAACTTCTACAGAACTGATTTTAACTTACCTTAAGTTATTTTTAACTTAGGGAGAAACTTACTTCATTTTAACTGTTCTCATAAGTGTTTAATATGCATATCAAGCTATACCTTTCCTCCGAACACACTTGCAAAACTTCACTGCCTATATCATTAAGTGCCATCGCTTTTTCTTAGATATTGTCAAATATAGCAATCACGTGTCAAAAGAAATGATGCTTCAAGCTCTCAACAACATAAGCCCACATCACATTTAACAACCAAATTCCCAAATAAAAAAACAAGAAGCTTAACCATACAACAGCTTTCAATCCAAGTAAAAACCACAATCATAATTCAAAACCAGCAATGAAGCATCTCCAAAACAACCCACCACCAAACCTTTGGCTCTAGAAACAAAACATCCAAACCCCACAAAAAAAGGAAAAAAAAAAAAAAAAAAAAAACACTAAGATCTGAAATCTGAAATAAACCCATTTTGTTGTTTTCTTAATTTTGCAGAGACAGAGAGACAAAGGGGAGGCACGATATAACTAACCGCTGTCGCCAATAAGAAGAAGCTTGATGAGGTAATCGTAATCGGCACGTGCCCTCGCAGGTGGTGCTGCCATCGGTGACCACACAATAACAACAACACCACACGCAAATTCACTCAAAAAGATCCTCTCTTTCTCTCTCTCTCTTTCTCTTTGTGGAGATAAGTGTCGATAAAACGAAAAGGGTATGCGAGATCGAAGAGAGGATCCAAATGGGTTTGGTTGTGTTGTGTTGTTCTGCTTTTGGTTTTGGTTTTGATTTTTGAGAGAGGTTTGGGTTTCTTTTCTTTGTTTCTTTCTCTCCGCATATGCTGCGTGGCGTGGCCCTCTCTCTCTCTACACTGTCACCAGTATCCGTTAACATAAAAAAATATATTAGTTATTTGTATTTTGTAATTTAAGTTTTTAAAATAGAAATTTATGAACCTATGTCCAAGCCTAAACACCTATATGGAATTTGAAAATAATAATAATTTTTCCTTAATATAAAAATTGAAATATAATTTTTGAAAATATTTCGATAATTAGCAGTGCTAATAATTGAACTTGTCAACCATCATTAACAACTGATAATGTTGATTTCAATTGCCAATGTGACCAACCTTGTTACTAATTAGATTAGATTAGGAAAATAATTTGGCAAATGGTAAAATAATAATTGTCATGGATAGTGATGTGGATTGATTGGTTGTGTGATGAAAGAGACTAATTAATCTAAACATGATAAAGTAAACATAATATAAAAATGTAAAAATACAAACAAACAATATTTTTCAAAAGTCAATTTTAGATGACAGTTCTTCTTTGTAGAAAAAAATAACAAAGATGATGAGCATAAGTGTTTATTTTTTTTACATAACACATGTTAATGAGTTATTAGAATTCCTATCAAATAGTATTTTAATACTTTTTTTCTTGCATTTTGTTTGTTCATTGAGAATAATAAATGAACCGAACTGAAGTACACCTCTAAAATCAATAAAGCCCAATAATTGCAATAAAGATAAGAATCACGGAGTTGTTTTCTCACAAGACCTTGTCTGCTTTTCATTTTTTGTCAAAAATATTCCCTCCTTTCAACAATTAGTTTCTGAAAATGTAGTTTTTCCGATCTAAAAAATTTGTTTTGGGGTGTTTATTTTAAAAATTATATCATGAAAAGTAAATTTCAGGCTATACTTTTTCGTTGTTTATATATATTCCGAAATATAATTTTAAGGTTCCGAAAACTAAATTAGAAAATATGTACACACAATACTGAAAATGTTTCAACAATTACATTGATGTTATACAGAATCATGTTTAGATACTTTCAAATAAACATGTAGGAACACGTCTTGTTGGTCCAAAGAAACATTGTACTCGTGCTTATGTTGTCATCTTCCTTTAACTTTTTTGATGCAGACAAAGTGTTTAAAAGAATATGTTGTTAGTATTTCTCTGTAATTTGAAACACAAATAAACGTGCCATAGAAAAAACTATGCCATAAAACAAGTTTCCATGTCTTGTGGTATCTCTGCATCAAATTAATCAGAAGAATGAGGAGCATTCCACCATTGTTATTTGCATCAAGGAACAAGTTGAAGAGACGATATCACATTCATACAATACGACTAGAATCATATTCCATGACTTCGAACGAAACCTTTACTTTAACAGCACTTTAAAAATGGAAATGCAAGAATAGTTAGATTACTGCAGCTAACTCGGATTCTAGTTTGAGGTTGAGCCATTGTTCTTACCAATAGTCGCGGCATGAACACAAGCCATCCTTAAAATGATGAAACCGATTTGCATCCCTCACAATTATTTCCCTTTGAACAAGCTTTGATATAAGCTTTATTGCAGAGTGACAGTTCACACATGCTCGAAGATTCTTTGTTATTCTAAGTGTGGTTCCAGGAGCAGTACTAATAAGTCCATAAGCAACGGCTATCCTCTCACTATGAAAACTAAGATTCTCTTCCTTCTCTTCGTAATTCAGATCATGCAAAACCGATTCTGTATGTGGAACAAACCCGATCTCCTTCAACCTTCGTTCTAATATCTGAAGCTCGTTGAATATTTCATTAGCCATTGGGTGTGACTTGTCACCCACATGAAATGCTTGCAGCTTCCCATTTATTTCAATTACACTATAGCCAAGGTCCTTATTCAGTCCCTTCTCCCTCATTAGAACTCGAATATGTGCAACACGATCCCATAAGCGGGAGGAAGCATAGAGATTAGAGAGTTGTACATAATGCCCTGTATTATATGGATCTAATGAGAATAGCTTCTTTGCAGCATATTCTCCCAATGTTACACAACGATGGATCTTGCATGCACTCAGAAGTGCTCCCCATACACTTACGCCAGGTTCAATGGGCATTTTCATTATAAATGCACAAGCCTGACCCAGATAACCTGCTCGTCCCAAGAGATCAACAACGCAAGAATAATGCTCATTGCGAGGTTCAATTTCAAAGTCTTTCATGGAATGGAATAGCTTCCACCCCTCTTTTACGAGGCCAGAATGATTGCATGCCGTGAGAAGCCCAACAAAGGTAACGTCATTTGGGAATACACCTGTTTGCTTCATTGCAGTGTAAAGATTAATGGCTTCCCATCCTTGACCATGCAAGCCATACCCCATAATCATGGCACTCCACATAACAACATCCTTATCTGAATTACGATCAAATACCATGCGAGCAGATTCTACACTTCCACATTTTGCATACATATCAATGAGGGCGGTATTAACAAAAATGCAACTTCCAAAGGTACTGTTGCTTACATAGTCGTCCATCCATTGTGCTAATTTGAGGGAACCAACGTGTGCACTAGCTATGACTGCAGATCTCACAGTGACAGAATCTGGTTTAATATTTCTTGAGATCATGTCACGAAACAGATGTACCGCTTCCTCGGCGTGGCCATTCTTTGCATAGCCAGATATCATTGCGTTCCACATAATCACGTTTGGTGTCTTCATTTGATCAAAGAAATATCTTGCAACCGTCGCCATCCCACATTTAGCATATAAAGCTGTAAGCGAGATAAGCAAATCAGGCTCATCTTCAAGACCCATCTTGATGACACAACCATGAAGAGATCTCCCTTGCTCCAAATCATCTACATCGGTATAAGCCCTCAGAATGCTTACCAGAGCAATCCAATCTGGTTTCACATCAGCATTTCTCATTTGACTGAACATTCGCAATGCTTCCATAGATTCCCCGTTCTGCGCATATCCAGAAATGATGGAAGTCCATGAAACAATCGTTCTATGGTATAACCCATCAAACACCACTTTTGCCACACTAATACGACCACATTTAGCATACATTGCCACCAGGCCATTCTGCACAAACACATCCGACCCAAATCCATATCTGATTATCTGTCCATGAATCAGGCAACTCAAACCAAAATCTAATAACTCAGTACAAGCTTTAAGTACATAAGGAAAAGTAAATCCATCCGGATGGACTCCTGTCCATCTCATCCACCTATACATATCAATGGTGTCCCTGAACATATTGTTCCTCGAATAACTCCTAATGATAGCATTCCACATAAACACGTCAGGGAAGCAAAATCCATCAAACAGCTTGCGAGCATAACAAATTTGCGCAAGATTCGAGCTCCCATTAACCAGTTTTGTCATGAGAAACCCATTATGTTGAAGCCCAGAGACAAGTAACTGGTTATGTATCTGATCAAGGTGTCTCTTGTGGGTAGAATTATCAATAAGAGACGCATAAAAAGAGTCTGAATTGACACCACGATCACGGTTAACAGAATGTTCAGGATGAAGAGCTGATGAACAAATATATTTGACACACTTGAGCACCAACCACGTGGGTATTTCAGAAGTTGTAACCTTTCGGTACTTTGCAGTAAGGGGAGATAAGCTAAAGAAAATCCAAGCCATAGAGCTGCGTCCATCATCTTTCAATGTATGTTTGCAAATTCTAAACTCATATCAACTGATGCACTTCAATTAGACAAATGGTGATCTAACCAATTCAGTTTCTCGTTTCCAGCTACCAGCCTATTGAAGCCCGATTTAATTCTGATTTCTCTGTCCAGCCTAAATTGGAGTACACTGAACTGAAGCATTTAATCAAACACCTAGGTCATGTTAAAAGCGGATATAAGTGACAACAGAACTTGTTGAAGCATTTAGTCGAACACGTAGGCTATGTAAACTCTGGAGGCACGAAATGGGCTACCTTGAAGCAGCGAAGAACCAACCAAAGCCAACCTAGATTGAAGCTAGGTCACAAAAGGGAACGAAAATGGAAGTGAAATGAAACTGAATATATTGAAGGCAAATATGAAAACGAATAATAACATATATGAATCGGAAGGAAAGTTATCGAATGCGAACACATGACAGCGAATGTAAAGCAAATGGAATAACTGCAAACCACACAGATTGAATGCGAAGCAGAGATTTATAGAGAGAAAGGGAAGAACAATGCAATAAGTTTTACCTTGACACAGAAATCCTTTGGGAATGGTTTATTATAAAATATTTTTTCAAAATGTCAAATTTTTAAATAGTGGTATGAAGATTAAAAATTGTCAGAACAAAACATCATATTTTATATGAAAAGAATACGGTGATTCTTTAACTATCATGTTATACGGTGAAAAGTGACCATTTTTAAAAAACCACCATATTAAAACTGTAATTTTTTGTAGTAAGAAGCCATTGATTAACCAAAATTATTTTGATGAAAGCGAAATTAAACAGAACACAAATTTAGCATTACTTTCATGAATTCTTAACCTGGCATGGACCTTCTCTATTCCTTTCATTCAATAAAACCATGCTTTCTAAATACTTCACTCCAAACAATTCAGCTTCATCACCAAATTCTTTTATGTTCCATTAATTTTCTACCTTCTCTCTCTCTCTCATCATCATCAAGACATTTGCATCAGAGGTACTATGTTGTATTTTGTTTTGTTATGTCCAGCCTTTCTTTCATGTACGAATTTCTGCAGCATTTTTCATATTTTTTCAACATGAGTATTTCATATATGGACTTTGCTATTTTATGCAGTTTTCTGAATTAATAACTACCAACTTTATTGCATAAGAACTCCAAATGCTGGTATACCTAATCAAAGACCTTTTTCTCTTCATCTGCATTGAAGTTTGAGTGCATGTATGTAAATCCTGGTTCACTTCTTATCGTTTATATGTAATACACTTTTTAGTAGTTGAATTGTATTCTTCATTGAAAAACCCTCATGTAACCTTTTTTTTTTGTGAACTTCGTAAAGGCTTATATAACAGAGAAAAGTGAAATCATCCTTTTCATCCATTAAAAGTAACTTATAAATAAATTAAAAATAACATTTTGAAGAAGCTAATATGAAATAACTTCTACAATTTAACATATGCATAAATTTGTATTTTTTCTAATGTAGATGTTCATTCAGATGCACCCTTTTGAAATGCCTTCTTTTATGGCATCGTTTATTTCAAGTTATTGTACAAATAACATGTTTCTTTTCAGTAACTTCCATTGCAATGGCTTCAACATGGAGTATTTTAATTTTTAAATTTAATTGAGACCACTAATATCATAGTAGAGATAAGTGAATTTTCACTGTGAGAACATAATTTATTTTGAGATGACTGTAATTAACCTTTTTATTTTAAAATTATTCTAATTTTACCTTTTCGTAACGAGATCATAGACTTTATTATTAATATTTTGTTAATAAGAAGTGTTGAACTCACAATTTCTTCTATTTTTTTTTTCAATTATCGACTAAAATTAATTCTTAACATTTTAGTAGCGAAAAGAATTAAACTCACAAGTTTTCGATCTTCTAAATCCTTCAACCAACCTTACATGTCTAATAAATTAACATACATTTATCTTTAGAAGATAGATTCGAACATGTACCACCCAATGATAGCGTATTTAGGCAATTGCATAAATTTAATTGAGTAAATTAAATTAACATGGGTAAAGTTTTTTCAAGATACACTAACACCATTTTTTTCCAAGTTTATACAAAAAGATAATATGTAGTTTAAAAGCATTACATTATTTCTCCTTTTATATATACACACACCTTTCAAACATTTTACTATAATGATAAAAGAAATGTAAATGTAGCCAATGATTACGTAATTTACTCAACCTAATTTACATGCACTTGAACATGTGCCTGAATGCAAGAGTTAACCGCGCATGCTTGTCTTCAGGACACGGGACTTGAAAAATGAAACCAAATCAACAAACATATGACTTTATTTTATAGTTTTATTCTTCAAGCTTTTAGTCAAAATTTCATCTTGAACTATTTATTTCCGCTCAAATTTAAAAAAGAAAGCCACAGCCACACAAAATATATTCTTGCCACGTTTCTTCCAATCAAATACCAAACGCACCCACCATTAATAAAAAAAAAAAAAGCTAACTTCACAGTATCAATATGAACTCCCAAATATATTCCATTATCAAGTAAAATGTTCACTACCATTTTAAAAGATCGTGGTATCTATATACTATAAGCTATAAGTTCTCATGTTTCAATTGGTTCAATTTTTCTCATTCACACAAGCTCAAAATCAAACCAGCAATTCTTTACAGCTAATCACAGTCTCAGAAATTACAATGAGTGTCAGCCTGCCATGTCGAAGTCGTCTGATGGCTGGTATAAGTCGTAGTTCTCGGGAGCTTCTATTTTTCCAGTAAGATAGCCATTCCCTGCAAAAATTAATGTAACAGTCTTGATTGTCAAGTACTTTGATAAAGAAAACAGCTCTCATGCGCGAATGAGATACAGTAACGCTTTCTAAATTTCCGTATGAAATAAAACAAGGAAGGTAATTTTCATCACACACAAGCTCCATCACTGTACTCCACAGTCTCGTTAAATTCATACACAAGAAAATGAGACCCATTAAAATGGTTTCTGGAGATGCACGAATATGCAAAGTATATTACATATATAAAGGGACTTTTGGACAAGGACAGAAGTAAAAAAGTTCTCCATTTAAATGATGGCATGTGAATATTCTTCCAATAATAAATAACTTCATGTATTGAACAATTTTAAATAAATATGCATGCCTCGTCATTTAATTGGAGATGTAAGGAACTTGATCTAAGCCATGTCCTATACATATAGAAAATCTCAAATCCAAGAACTTCAATTATAAAAGTAATTATCAATACAAAATTCTCTATTATAAAAGTACGGATTTCTGCAAGGAACATCTGAAAAGGGTGGTGAGGAGTTGAGATAGAACGAGCTATATTGACAGGAAGAATTGTTCTTGTATCCAGAACTGGTTGGAATACTTAGGGCATATCATCTCTAAACAGAGGAATTCAACAGGATTCTAACAAGGTAAAAAGATACGTTAGATTGGCTCACTTGTGGGTGTGAAGGGGCTTAGGGGTTCCTCGTGTTCACTTGTTATCATAGAAAGGCGAGAAATAATGGGGAGATAGCTTGATCACTTAAACAACTTGCGTACAAGGGAAGTCAAGTGCATCCATAAAATCCTCATGACAGAATGCCCGGGGAATGGTGGAGGTCATGATCAAGTAGAAGGGAGAACAAGATGAGTTTTGAAGAGAGGAGAGTGATTCAAACAGTGGCCCAAAGTCACCAAAGTTTATGTGATTAGTTTATGAATTCTCAAAACTGAGGAGAGAGAGACTTACTATCTAGTGGTGTGAATGGGTGATGGCATAAGAATCTGCCCTGACATATGGTAATGGAGACTTGGGAGATTGCGAAAAAACTAGAACTAGACCTCTTGAATGCCTAGAATGGTTTTTTCCATACCTCCTGGAAAATACAGCTATACTAGGTCCAGGATCACCATGATCCAGCCTAATACTAAATAATACAGAACATTCTTTTTTGTTGCCTTTTTTTGTAATTTTTCTGCCACATATCAACTAGCTTCCAACGTATAACGTTAAAAAACAATAATCTTACCTTTATTTGATTAAAATAAAGACAAGTACATGAAGAAAGGATAAGAAGTTACATACCGGGGTTTGATAGCAGCCCATCGAAAACAGGCACATGGTTGAAATTTCTAGTGGATCTTAAACTCCCATCAGACGGGAAAACAGAATCTGGTTTGTTGGATTCTGGATTCTCATTCAAGTACTGCAGATCATCATGGTTCTGGAAACCTAAATTATCAGAAGGCCCAGCAGAAACATTGAGCTGGGACCAAAAATCGTCAGCCTTTGTCTTCTTATCTTTGGAATCAACCTCGGTCTCTACTTCTGATTCTGCATTAACACCAGGTGCCACATTCTGCTGCTTTCTTTTGGAGCGAGCCCGCCTGTTCTGAAACCAGTTATAAACATTGGTCTCAGAAATCTGGCCATGCTGGCTGAGCTCAGCAGTGATCTCCTTGATCTTTTCCTTGCTGGGAGTTCCAGTCCCCTGATCAAATATCCGCTCCAGAATCTGAAGCTGCATAGCCGTCGGAGTCCACCTCTGCCTCGAAGCTATTTTGTGCCCACCAGACCCCAACAAAGGATCGCAGTACATGTTTCCCAGTCTAATCCCTGACAATGAAAACATCAATCAAACAACGTTGTTATTACGACTAAATAAAGAAAAAACCATCAATGTAAAGGATGTTTACACTCTACTCTAATCATATAATAAAAAAAATCATGCATGTTAAGTTTGCTGACTATTACCATACCCATCCTAGAATTTATACAAACTATGACTACTAAATCCAACCGGTTGTTAGAATATACACTGACATTGAACAGAAATTAAATTAAACCACACCATCTTGAGAATATATGCCTCTTTCGATTCAATAAACAGTTCTAATCATCAAAACTGGTTTTGGATTCCTTCATTAAATTAGCCAATAAGTTATACTTGTACAATTTCGAAGTAGCACAGAGGGAGAAAAACTTTATGCAGTTAACTAATCGACAAAGTGATGGTCATGGCTGAATTAATAACAGTTTAATTGAAGAGTGAGGGAAAGTAAATTAACACACTAACACACATTGTAACATACACCAACTAACTAAATAATTAAAAACAGTGAAAGATGAATCGAAACCTGCGAGATCTTGGTGAGAAGAGATGGTTTTGTGCATCTCGATGAGTTGCTCGCAGATTGTTGCGTAAACCGCAATCTGCTTGCGGAGAGTCTCGAGTTGTTCGTCGGTCATGACTTTGACGTACATCATTTCGGCGTTCCCGTTGGGTTGCCAACGCTGCTTCTGCCAATCCATCACGTTCACCATCGCCTTCTCTCTGCGATCACACATAAACACGTGTGTACAATGTCTTATATATTTATTTATATTTATTTATTTATTTTTAATTGAGAGTTGTGAACCCTAATCATGAAATGACGAACACGAGAAGCAGAGATAATTAAGAATGGAAGAGAAAAGGTTTCAGATCTGACATGGGAGCAGAGAGCGTTGCTTTGGTGTCAGAGGCGTATGTTAGCACTTGCCGAAACTCGAAGCTGTGTCGGCGGCGTACGATGCGGGGAGAGAATAAAAAGCAAGAATGTCCCAGGGATATTCTTGTCCAAAACAAATTATTTCACTGTCCCTAACCAGCTCTGGGCTTTTTATTTTGCAAAATTCTACAGTTTTTGGAATCAATAAATTTCATATTTAGAAAAGAAACTCAATTAAAAGTGTCTGAGGTTTAGGATGTTAAACTCTACAACTGTATTTGTATATAAAAAATTATTAGTATAATTAAAGAAAGTATTATATCTTTTTATTAATTTATTGTTAACAATTTTAATGATTTATTAAGTAAGCCTTATAGTTATAAATACAATATTTTAATGTATGATTTATTTGATAAATAAGAATATTTTATATAGAAAAGGTGTTTTAGGAAGATTTAAAATTATTTACCAAAAAAATCTATTTTTAATATTTTAATTTGTGCATTTGTTGTATAATACAGAAAACTTGATAGATAAAAATGCTAAATGTATTTTAGATTATACTTGCAGGATTTGAGGGTAAAATAGAAAAGGAAGTTGTAATTTATGTTTTTAGTTAAGAAAGTCATATATAGTTTGTAAGGATAAATAAGAGATTCAGGTATTACGGAATATTTTATTATAAAAAATAATTTCTTTTTGTTTGTGATTAATATTTTAGAAATATTTGCAAAATTTTCTTGGAAATTAAAGAATGATATGATATTTTTATCAAAAATTTGAATAATTTATGATATTAAATTATGTAATTAAAGTAACATAATATCTGTATCATAATATTTAGTAAGAAATTCAGTTGAAATTTGTACTCTAAAGTAAAAAAACAAAAAAAAAACACGACATATTAAAAAATACAAGTAGAATGTTTTTTCACAGCATACGCGTAGTAGCTAAATAACGTCAAAAAAAATATTAATCATTATCAAAGAAATAACAGTCAAAAGACTTTGTTGAAAATTGTTTGAGGCCATATATTTTAAAAATTGTGATATTGTTCATGTTATCTTTTAGATGCAATGAATTTTGTCTGTAATATAACTTCATTGTTATTACATGTACTATTATTTATAGCATGAAAATATTATTATTTTAAAAACGTGAAATATCTATGATTTTATAGAATAATTTTATAGAATAATAGAATTATTTTTTACGAGACTTTCTCTGCCAACTCGATATTTATTGGTATGCCACGTGGCTGAATTTATCACATCTCACAAAATGCAAAACCAACATTTCTAAAACGTATGAAATAAAATAAAATTTTACCTTCAAGGAATTAAAATATATTTCATGCAAAATAAATAAAATAAAATGATGAATTAGCAAATTGGTTTGTTATAATTGAGTAAATTCATGAGTTGTGCAAGCTAACGTGATTATATAAATTGTGAAAGATAAAAAACTTGGCTAACCTTAGGAGGTAGTTGGTTGTGGCATGTTATGGAGGAGTGTTGTAAAATTGTAATGAAAAGAAAGATAGACCATGTCAATGATATTGAGATTGAGGATGAGAATGATAACAATGAGACATTCACTACGAATTCACAACAAAAGATACCATCAACCAGAGCATGTTCATTCGGATGCCTTTGTAATTTCTCCGACGACCCTGCACATCCCACAATATTGCAACCACAATCACTACTACCTTCACCTTCTTCGTTCATGCAAACACTTGAACCCTTTGTTCCAAATCCATGCTCGTTTAATTGTCACAGAACAATGCACCTTGACTCAATCTACACCTAAATCAATTACAAACCCATCTCTGGTTCTGTGGAACTCATTGATTAGAGCCTATTCTAGACTCCGTTTATTCCAGGAAGCAATAAAATTGTATCATACAATGTTATGTGTGGGACTTGAACCTGACAAGTACACATTCACCTTTGTTTTGAAGGCTTGCACTGGTGCTTTGGACTTCCATGAGGGTGTTGCCATTCACCAAGATATAGCTTGCAGGGAGTTAGAGTGTGATGTCTTCATTGGGACTGGACTTGTTGTAATGTACTCTAAGATGGGTCAATTGGACAGTGCAAGAAAGGTGTTTGATAAAATGCCCACGAAGGATGTTGTTTCCTGGAATGCAATGATTTCGGGGTATTCTCAGAGCTCAAACCCTGGTGAAGCAATGGAAATATTTCGGAGGATGCAGATGGAGGGTGTGGAGCCTGATTCTGTGAGCATCTTGAACTTGGCTCCGGCTGTTTCTAAACTAGAGGATGTTCGTTGTTGCACGTCTATAAATTGTTATGTGATTAGGAGACGTGTATTTGGTGTGGTTTCTAACTCATTGATAGATATGTATTCAAAATGTGGTGAGGTAAATTTGGCTCGTCGGATATTTGATGAGATGCAGGTTAAAGATGATGTCTCGTGGGCAACGATGATGGCTGGATATGTGCATCATGGCTGTTTCTTTGAGGTGCTTCAATTACTTGATAAAATGAAACAACAACGTATGAAGATGAATAAGGTATCGGTTGTAAATTCCCTTTTAGCGGCTGCGGAGATGAGAGACCTAGAAAAAGGGAAGGATGTTCATAATTATGCTTTACATGAAGGGATGATGTCAGATATTATTGTTGCTACTCCTATTGTGTGCATGTATGCAAAATGTGGTGAGTTGAAAAAAGCTAAAGAGTTGTTTCTTAGTCTTAAAGGAAGAGATTTGGTTGCTTGGTCTGCCTTTTTATCAGCTCTCGTCCAAGCAGGATTTCCTGGAGAAGCACTGTCTATATTCCAAGAGATGTGGCATGTAGGTTTGAAACCAGATAAAACGATTCTGAAAATTCTTGTTTCTGCATGTGCAGACATTTTAAATGCAGGGTTAGGTAAGATTGTGCACTGCCACACTATTAAAGCAGACATGGTGTCTGATATTTCAGTTGCAACAACCCTTGTCTCGATGTACACTAGATGTGAATTATTTATGTATGCTATGGCGTTATTCAACAGAATGCGGTATAAAGATGTTGTGGCATGGAATACCTTGATAAATGGGTTTACCAAATTTGGTGACCCACGTCTTGCCTTCGAAATGTTCCATACATTACAGGTTACTGGGGTTCAACCAGATAGTGGAACCATGGTGAGTTTGGTTTCAGCTTGTGCCCTTCTGGATGATCTACATCTAGGAACCTGCTTTCATGGAAATACTATAAAGACTGGTTTTGAATCTGACTTGCATGTAAAAGTTTCTCTAATAGACATGTATGCCAAATGCGGGAACCTTTTCTCAGCTGAGAACTTGTTTCAATTAATCAAGCATGTAAAGGATGAAGTACCTTGGAATGTGATGATTGCCGGGTACCTGCATAATGGAGGTGCTAATGAAGCAATTTGCACTTTTAACCAAATGAAATTAGAGAGTGTAAGGCCCAATTTAGTCACATTTGTGATCATTCTTCCGGCTGTATCATTTTTGTCAATGTTAAGAGAGGCCATGGCTTTTCATGCCTGCATAATTCGAATGGGATTTATATCTAGTACCCTGGTCGGAAACAGTCTTATTGATATGTATGCTAAATGTGGACAACTATGTTATTCAGAGAAATGCTTTCATGAGATGGAAAATAAAAGCACGATCTCCTGGAATGCAATGCTTTCAGGTTATGCAATGCATGGCCAAGGTGAACTTGCCCTCGCACTTTTTTCACTTATGCAAGAGACCAATGTCCATGTTGATTCACTTTCCTACCTCAGTGTATTATCTGCCTGCAGACATGCTGGTTTAATTCCAGAAGGAAAGAACATTTTCCATTCCATGACTGAGAAGCACAATCTTCAACCCAACATGGAACACTATGCCTGCATGGTTGATCTTTTAGGCCGTGCTGGTTTATTTGACGAAGTTTTGAGTTTAATTAATGGAATGCCAACAGAACCCGATGCTCAGGTCTGGGGTGCCCTCTTGGGAGCATGTAAAGTGCATTCCAATGTGAAGTTAGGAGAGGTTGCCCTTCATCACCTCCTTAAACTTGAACCAAGAAACGCGGTTCATTATGTAGTTTTGGCAGATATATATGCTCAATGTGGTAGGTGGGTCGATGCCAGGAGAACAAGATCAAATATGATCGACCATGGATTGAAGAAAATTCCCGGATATAGTTTGGTTGGAGCTCATAAGCAAGGACAATTCCTTTCTGGCTAGTGGCAAATCCCAACCAAACCACTGCTACAACATGCAAATACAGAACAACTTGTTATAACATGTTTTGACAAAAAGAAATAGTTGTTAGCATTCTGATAGTCTCACTTTTTTCGGCACATGGCAAACAAATATGTATATTAGAAAAGTATTATGCAAACTTCAATCATTCATTTGATATTTTACATGTAACCATAGTATGAAACGAAACCAGTAGAATAACTTATGGTTTGCTTTGGGACCAAGTCACCAAGCAGCAAGTTTCTGTTGATGTAACAATATAGAAACTAAGCTTCAAAACGCCTAGTTTGAGCTTTTTAAGATTAAACATGTTCTTCTCAGTAGTAATTGACATGAGATAAACTGATGAAGTGTTTGGTTTTGATTTTGAGTTTGTTTGAAAACTTAGAAAACAAAATAGATAATTAAGCACTTGAATTAAAACCCAACAGTGGAGAACTGTGATACATATATACACTACACAACAAAAACAGTGTTAAACAAATGTACATAGCCTAACAAAAATATTTAGTTTGACTTTGCAGTGTGAAAATAATAAATACATATATATTAAGAGTGTAGAAGTTGGATGGTGAAAACAAGTCAAACAGTTTTGTCTGGTTCGGACTGTATATCCTCAACGCCAAAAACGCCTTCTCCTTTTATAAGAAACTGGGAAGAAGAATGCGGCAAATGAGGAGCGAACACAACACTCATTCTCCTCCTTCTAACAGACCCATTCTCATCACGCGATAAAAACACTCTCGAGTTGACACAATGGGCCCAGGCCAGGCCCAAGGCAGGGCAGACCCGCCGGCCCGACGAATAAAGCCCATCACTCAAATTTCCAACCCTGACATTTCCATCTCCGATAAAATCCACAACCTGATTCGTCACCACCACCGCCAGCCCAAACCTCTTCGCCAACCGCCGCAATCCGCCTGAGATTCCGAAGAAGAGCGACGACCTGCGCCGGAGGTCCGATCCGGTGTTCTCAAAATCGGAGCGGAAGAGAGCCGCGATGGAATCGATGACGACGATTCGCACCGGCCGCCACCGAGATCGAGAGTACACAAGGAACGTCTCGATGGTTGGAATTAAGTGGAGGAGCTCGTCCGCGGAGTGGACGGCGCGTACGAAGACGCGGTCGCAGGGGTCGGGGAGGTCAGGGTGCGACGTTCGGAAGGCGCCTGAGAGTTGGCGGAGGCGGCGGAAGGGGAAGGGGAACTCGGTGTGGATGAAGATGGAGGAGGCGGAGAGGCCGCCGTGGGAGGAGGGGAGTTGGGCGGAGAGGGCGAGTTGGAGGCAGAGCTGCGTCTTGCCGGAACCGCTCTCGCCAACAAACTCCGTGATGGAATGGCAGGGAACGCCACCGTTGAGGCAGCGATCCAGTACGGGACAGCCGACGGTGCACTTCTCGCTGCGGTGGGGCAGAAGCAAAAGGTTCTCTGGCCTCATCTCGCCAAAAACTCTGGGATTTGAATTCTCGCGGTTATAGCTACATTACCGTGAGAGGGAATAACGTTTCGCTGTCTCGTTTTAAACATCAAAAAGGAGAATTCGGATTCAATGTTAATATTAATAAATTTAATAAATAATAATTCTTATAAACACATTTAAAAAAAATTAAGAATTTTTATTTACCTGTAACTATAAAAGAGGCTTTCTTTAGTTTATAGTTCACAATACGGATTAGATTAGAACAACTTCATTTAAATTGGTTTACGTATTTGATAATAAACAAATTGGATATAATTATTGTATGATTTTAAGTTTATAGCAACATTTTAGGTTATGAATAGAACAATAAAAAGGGAAAAAGATTTATCAAATTTAACGTGTAATTAAAGAGAAAGACTATTACATAAATATTGTAAATTTAGTTATACCTAACATCACCTTTTCTCTTTAACTTAACACATGACAGGTAATATTAAGATTTGTTTATTTTTGTCTGTTAAAAATAAATGGATAACAGATGTAAAACGTTGTCTCAAAAATTTGTTCTCAAGATATAGAATTATAGGAATATTCAAACATCAATTGGGTCCATAGCTCAGTGGTAGAGCATTTGACTGCAGATCAAGAGGTCACCGGTTCGAACCCGGTTGGGCCCTTTTTTTATAATTTGAAATAACTTATTGACTAATTTTGTAAGTGTCCCAACACAACAGTAACTAATGATTGAATACTTAAATTTATACTATAATAGTTATTTAGAAAAAAAATAAATATCATTCTTCTTTTGTATTAAGTAATAAACCTTAAATTTGAACTTTAGAGATAGATTTAGAAAACAAAAGTTTTTTGCTAAGTAGCAGCAAGAGGTAGTATATTCATTGCAATTCTAAAAATCGATAACAAGAATGATTCACAAGTAAAATGTAAAAGATGTGATGTCATAGAATTCTAAATTCAAATATATAATATCAATAAAAAAAATAATGGAAATTTAATGAGGTTATATTATAAACATTCATGGATAGAAGAATAACAATTTGATAACTTGTTTTCTATATACAAATAATTAATAATACTTTTATAATAACAACTAAATCAACTAATATGTTAACAAATAATTGTATAAGAAAGTTGTACAACATACTGGTTTATTTGATTTCATTCTCGAATTTTGGAAACTTTCAATCTCGAATTCTACTATTAGCATTCTCAAATTAGTTATGAGCTTGATGCCAGCATTCAATCATATAATTAACTTAGTTTTGCTAACCATTGGATTTCGAGGCGTGGTATTTGAAGAGAAATAATGAAAATATTTGTAAGAAAAATTACTCAATGACACACTTCTCTTTATAAGTTGTGTTCTTGTCACAAAGAACTCGCTCTCTCCCGACTTATCAGAGATCATAATTTTGGTCTTTGTGAAGAACGAATATTCTTATGGTTCTGTTTTTTAGTGAGCAATTGATGATCCGTTCCCAGAGTAAATGTTACCTTTTTATGCTTATGATCTACTCTCCTCAAATCTAGTCGTGGCATGAAGTTTGGGGGCGACGATTTTGACCTCCGAGTATTCCGTAGCTAGGGCGATTTTAACTTCCGACTTCCCATGAATTAACTTTCTTTCCTCTCTGTCCGTTACTTGGTTGTTTTGAACCGAACGTAATAGGATTCAACTAGATGGATTAGGCTCACCACTATTGGGCCGCGTAGCTAGTGGGTCGAGGTCCTTATGTTTGGTCGGCAACCTCGGTCGGAAATAACCCGGGTTCGCCAGGGTGTACATTAACCCTCCGACCTTGAATTCCAAGGGACTGGGATGAGAAAGTCGTCAAAAACTTCATGGCGTGTGTTTCGTACATTTGTGTACTTTTCAATGAGATGTTGCCATGTAGTCCACACTTAACGCGTGTTACGCTTCCCTAGATTGTGAAAAACTGTTGTCTTGTCTTTTTGACATTAAGATACTTAAATAACCCCTCTTTTCGCAGTTACTTTGTTTCCCTTCACCTCCTTACTATTTTCGTACTTATTTTTCATCTTCTTTCTCCGTTTGCTGTCTTGGTGGTTCCTACACACTCCATTTGTGTTTCCCTGCAACAGGTGTGTGGTTTTTGTTTTCCTACCTTCATTGATTCTTACTCACGTATTTGCATGGTGGTGACGATACAATGCCTAATTATGATCTTGCATGCCTGTTTATCCTTGAAACTTTGTAGTATTTAAGTTCTTGCTAGGGTTTTCTATGGTTTCGGGAAAACGATGGTTTCATTTGGTGGTACTGCTGCTGGGGGATTTTTCTTTCCTTTGGGTTGGAAATAATGGATTTTTTAGCAGTTTTCCTCTTGATGATTTTTGCAGTTTTTCCATTGTTGGTTGAGGAGAGTTTCCATTGTGACTGGTTTTGTTTGGAGTTGGGTTGAGGGGTTTTTCTTTGACGTTTGGCATGCGAGTTATTAGTGGGAGTAATGGCAACTTCTTATGACGATTTTTATCCCTGGGCACCGTTGGGTCTTCGGCATGAATGTTCGAGCTTTACCTCGGATCAGTTCATAACTCGGTATCGTCGAGGTCAACAACTATGCCAAAGCAATGAAAAGGATGTCCTGGTGGTCTGATGTGAGTTGGACTAGCTAATGTGTGCAAATACTTCTACTGATTCAACTGGCCTTTCTGTTTTTTCTATTCAACTCTATTTTCGAAAGTGGGATTGCGTCTTCCTTTGATTTGAAAAGGAGTTGCTGACCGTGTTGAATGTGGCTCTGGCACAACTCCATCCCAATAGTTGGGCCTTTATCCAAGCTTTCCACATTTTATGCACTTATTTTGGGGTAGTTCGGACGTGTCGCAACCGGGATCGCGACGGGACGACGAACCAAAAAAGAAAACGTGTTTAAAAAAAGATTTGGAGTCGCCACCATAGTTATTCTGGAAAACTATGGAAAACCATAAAGATAAGACAAGTCTACGAAAAACCAGATATAGGATCCGGGAGTCGGTTACGCGTAGGAAAGGTGTTAGCACCCTACAACGTCTGCCCGAGGGCGGTACCTTTAATTAAAAATGCAAAGTCGATGTGATTTTCAAAATGTTAATTTCCCCAAAATTAATAAGACAAACATGTTAAAAAAAAAACAAAAATATTTTTTAAGTTTTTGGGTCTGGCAAGAATTGACTTTGATCCTACGTATTCTCATTAAAGATGAGAAATCAGGATTAAGTAGTTTTTTAAAGGATATTTGAAAAAAAAATATTTGAGAAAATAATTTGATTTTTTAGAGGTGTACCTGACAAGGACTGACTTTGCTCCTACGTATCTCACGGTGGAGAATCAAGGATCACGTAGTTCTTAAAAAGGTGTAGTTGTTTGAAAATGTTGATATTTTTGTATTTTGAGAATTTTGTATTGTTTTGGTATTTTTGAATTAGTTGAAAATATGTGTCACACGACGCGAGCGTTCGGACAGACACTAAAAGAGAAAGAAAACTATTTTTTGGTATTTTTAGAAAATAAGTATCACATGATGCGGACGACCGGACAGACACAATAAAGTGAAAGAGAATATTTTATTATTTTATTATTTTTTCTACTTTTTTGCAATTTTTGGTAATTTTCAAATATTTGATTTTTTTCTCAAAAATAATAAAAATAAATAAATAAATGATAAAATTATTTAAGAAGGATAAAAGTGAAAAATAAAATATGAGAGTGCATGAGTAATTAATGGGGGTGTACAAAGTAAACACAACAACAAGCCCAAACAATAGACAGACATGGGGTGCAGGACTATCACATGTGGGGGTGCACGAAGTAAACAAATGGGGCGCATACATTAAAAGATAGGGTGCAGCGAGTAAAATATAAATGAAGTCCAAAATAGGAGTAGAAAGTGTGTGCAGGGGTGCGAGATTAGTAATTGTGGAGGTGAGCGAGGAAGTAATCAAACTCAACAAAAATAAGACATAGGGGTGCGGGTAATTAAAACGGGGGTGTATGAAGAACAATGAAACAGGCCCAGTTGAAATGCAAAAAGGGGGTGCGTGTCGTATGGACGGGGGTGTGCGAAGAAAAAGAAAAGCCGAGACACTTTCCTTTATTCTCTCAAAGAAAGGAGAAAAAAGAAAAACGAAACCCTAAACTCTCCTGCAGCCCCTTCTTCTCGACACCACACAAATCCAGCCCTGGGACGCGCGTCTACTCAACCTCAAACGCCAGCGACGATGGCGGTCTCCGCCGACAGAGCTGCCGGCGCTCGGGTCACTGCCTCGACCTCATGTTTTTTTCTTTTTCGCGAGCGCTCCTTCGTTCTCGTGTTCTGCGTGCGAGGCTCCTTCGTCGCATCTTGTCCTCCAAACACGAGTCACTCTCTCGCAAGCTTCCCGTGCTTCCAGAGCCACCGGTGACGGCGCCAACCGCTGCCGGAAGTGTCGCCGGCCTCCGCTGCATTCCAAGCCTCTCATTCTTCTTCTCGCGCGAGCCACGCTAAGTCTGGAATCCACACCGCGAGCTCCGCTGTCGTGCCCCCAACCGCGATTGAAGCCGCTGCTGCTCAGTCTGTTCGAAGTCCGACTCGATTTCTCTTTCTTCTCTGTTTCTTTGTTTCTGATTGGATGTACGTGGTCGGGAAAAGCGCGAGAGTTTGGTGTTGGAGTGGAATGAGGGTTCCGATTCGGCGTGAATGGAGATTGCAGGGATGGGGGTTGTAACAGAAACAATGAGTGGTTTGCGAATGTATGTGATTCTGGTTATTTGCTTGTATGTTTTATTTGTAGATTGAAATGGTGGTGCTGTGAATTTGAGGTGGTGGTTCTATGAATGGAAGTGGCGGGAAGGATTGGTGTTTGTGTTGACTGCGGCGTGAAGGAGGTGATTGAGAGGATGTGAATCTGCTGTCGAGCGTGTGGGTTTTGGCCTTCTTTGATTTTTGTGCAGGTGAAGGATGAAGATGAAGGCTGAATATGAAGAAGGAAAGGATAATGAGGCTGGAAAGTGGTCTGAGTAGTGGCGCGGGGCCGATGTTGATGATGACGACAGAGATTGAGTGTGATGGGGTGGTGGATGAAATTGGTTTGGCTGTTATGTGTGGACATGCGGACGAGAATGGAGGAGAAAGTGTGTTTCAGAGTTGGTTTGGTGCTGGTGAGAATTAATGCCATGTTTTTTATGCAAGTAACCTCCATGAACGTGTATGATTATGAGCATGATGAGCGTGAAATGGCTTAAACAAGATAAGTAGGGGACAGCAATTCAAACCAAGCTCAACGTATACTTTCACAATTCACAAGCATCGTAAACATTCTTATTGAACAATCCTGATAGGAGTTAAGCAACTAGGGGTACTTACCTTGAAGATACTGTACAATCACCACTCCATTCTCTTCTTCTCCCAGCCTCGGCACACTTCCTTCTCCCCCTTCTGTTCTCTCCGTTCTCCTTATGCTCTCATGATACCTCAACCAAAGCCCCTCTCCTCAGAATGTTCTTTTTTCTTTTATTTATGTGATTCTCTCTGTTTGTTCATGGGAAGTGGCGGTTGCTTTCTTCTCTTGCCCAATATCCAGCAGAGCCACTTCAATCAATCCGCCTCACCGATCAGTCACCATTCATTCCCTTATTTGTATGGTAACTTGCAGCGTCGCATTCCAGGGTATCAAATTAGGAAAGGGCTGGTCTACTGACTGCAGAGAAATTAAATGCCTATGCCTTCCTTTTTCAAATATCTGTTCTATTGTTTTTCTTTTTGCTCTTTTTTTTTTTTTTTCAGATATGTT
>Ga0214545_1000975_pt1 | contig 50817 bp, 23 predicted proteins | sample CNSS4metaG_FD_160064 | JGI IMG/M metagenome (GOLD analysis project Ga0214545, IMG submission 160064) | Root nodule microbial communities from cowpea collected in UCLA plant growth center, Los Angeles, California, USA - CNSS4 | ecosystem: Host-associated > Plants > Roots > Nodule | place: USA... | reverse complement strand
GGGACGAAATTGCATAATTTTTACAAAAATTGGGACTAAATTGAGACAAAAGATAAAATACAGGGACCAAATTGAGAATGAGAAAATGACACCTCCCAAATAGTGACACGTGGCACTGTCACTGCCATGTGGCACTATGTCAGCTTGACACGTGGCAAAAATATAATTTTTTTAAAAATTTTAAAAAAATTAATAAAAAATAAAAAAAATTCAAAAAATAAAAATAAAAAAATTCAAAAAATCCAGAAGTTGATACGTGGCACCCCATTTAACACCGTTACTCCACCACTAACGGAAAGGACTTGATTGGGTCAAATTTCCCAAAATAGGGACCAGATTGAGATAAAAAATAATTGAGGGACCAAATTCAAATTTTGCTACGAAAATGAGGACTAAAAGTATAATTTAATCAATTATTAAAAAGGAATTGAATGTGAGAACTTTCTTTTTCTAATTAACAAAATCATAATGTTGTGATAGATTAACTTATCCAATGATACGAGACTAACAAATGCTTCCACCGACACTCAAACCATCCATCATGCTCTTAGAATCAATGGAATGCAAATTCTTGAAAACAAACACAAATCTTAAATTACATAGTTTAAGAAATTAAACAACAGTTAAAAGCAAACTACTTAGAAGTGTCGTGAGATTTGGATTAAATTCTTACTTTTGAGAATGTGGGTATACTTGGGGTTAAAGGGCATGAGAGTGTACAAATTTTCATATAGTATTATTCTTTGGTTGTCTTTAGATAATGGTTGTGGCTTTTCTCTAGTTTTGGGGTTTCCTCTCCAGTTTTCGGATTTTCACGTTATATTTTTGTATCTCTTGTGTTGATCTTATTTATTTATTAATAGGGTAATTCCTAAGGGTGAAGATGGTAATGTTCTTAGGGTCAAACAGTGAACATATATAATTGGTATAAATATTTTAGTTAGTTTAGTTTTGATTGCAAAAAATATTTTTAATTAATGAGAATGCTTCTTTTGATATTTATGTTTTTGATAATTTTCTAAAACCATTTTATGTAACATCCTACTAATAATCTATAGAAAATAAATTTCACGATCATTAAAGAATTAAAATACATGTTATCTCAATAAAACAAATTAAATAAAATATAAAATAAATATCTTTATTTTAAAATACTGTTTATTTTTTGTAACACAATCATCATAAATTTGAAAACAACGCACAATCATAAAAATAAGGTAAGATAGTGGTTTAGGGTTACACATATTTATCAATTAACATAATTTATTCATATCTCATTATACATTCTCATCAAAACATACACATTTAGTTTATTCATTAAATATATACCACAAACTCTTAGTCTATTGGCTACATCTTTTGTCAAAATTGTTTGACATTATTTTACTTTTTTAAAGATATATGTGTGTTGAATTAGGTATTACTTTTGTACCTCTTACATTATTTTCACTAAGTTGCCTCACACAACAAAGTTACATAATAAGAACATATATGCTCATTTAAATCCCTTTGATCATTACAAAAGTAATTGTTTTTAGTAGGGGTTATATTTGACGTTTCTGAGGTTTAAACCCACACTAATGGCTTTATTCAGGGTTTACAATTCTCTTGGAAGACAACATACCTGGGGTTTTTAAACCCTGCTATTACTTGGGGGTTTTGAAACCCCCGCTACTACCTAGGATTTTTAAAACCCCCACTACTGCCTGGAGTTTTTGAAACCCGTGCTACTGTTTGAGATTTTTTGAAACCCTCGCTACTGCTTGGGGTTTTTGAAACCCCCATTACCACCTGGGATTTTTGAAACCCCGTTATTGCCTTTACGTAATCAATGTTGTATTGTATTAGATTGTCTAAACATTTCATATTAAGATTTTAATAAACCAATTTTGCATCAACACCGGAATATGAGCTAAAATAAATTTCAAGTGTGTAAGAATTAAAGGTGCACATTCTATTCATAATTGTGATTGAATACAATTAAGTCTTAACCAAATAATAAGTGACGCTAAAGTAAAATTCAAGTGTGTGTATGGATACATCAGCCTTCAATGTTAATTAACTAGAAGAAGCACAATTTAGTGTTCTCAAACTAATTTCTTAAGTTAGAGACAAAATTAAAAGAATATTAGGAGATCAAGTGTTGTTAGCCCACATGACACAACAACGAAGGATATAGTGAGAAAAATGCTATTTTCTTCAAAACTACACTTAAACCTTTCTCACTTTTGATACCAATAAACCAAACCTCATTTGACTCATTCCATTTCATTATCTGAGATGATTGACTCGTTTTCTTCATGATGCTACCACTATTACTACAACATATCTCATTCCAAAATTTCACTTCTCCCTTTATAAAAGCATAGTTCATTAACACGAGTGCAAAGACGAACACAATCGCACTTGCTATTGTCATTGATGGCTTTATTAGCATCCCTATAACATAGGCCTTAACCTTCCTTAAATACCTTTGGTCCTCCATTATTAAAACCATTGCCTTTGAATTCTCCACATAATGATTGTGTGTCATCACTAGATTAAGTTGAACTTGGACTATTTTTGAAGGAACCCTTTGTTGAACACTTAACGAGTCAAAACAAACATCCTGATGAAACCCAATGAGAAGTCATTGATTTCAGTGCCATTATGTTCCATGTGACTGTGTTGCTCAAATTATGATCAATCATTTAGTAGTTAATAAAACATTACATGTTTGCAAGAACATGCTTATTTACCATAATTCTAAAGAAAAACAAATAGAAACAGTAACAAAGCAATCATACCTTGCACCACATTTTCTTCCATCATAGTTTGGAAGCTTGAAATATCCTTTATTGGGGCAATATTTTTTTCTTCCATATGTGCATGCAATGAATCACATTAACAATCATTCTTTTAAATGTCACAATAGTTTGATATGTAATGAGATTTCCTTTTCCTTAACCTTGTGCTTGGATGAAACATTTCAACAATTCTAAAAAATTGAAATGTATTGCATTTGAAATTCTTGCAATTGAATTCCCTTCATTTTCTAAATAATCTGTTTGGATGGACTAATCAGAATACCTTAGATTTTAATTTCTTGTTTGGATAAAATAATTGAATTTCTCTTGTGAGATAAATTTTCATTTTAATAATATTTATTTTAATATATAAATTTTGAAATTGAAGTTAACAAATATAATTGTCAATTTAAAATATTTAAATGCGATCAAATTTCGATCGAGCCGACTCGACCAAATTCAGTCAAATTTTGGTTAGCATAAACTCAATCCAATTTAGCCAAATTTAGGTCGGAGCCAACTCGATCACATTCTGCCAAATTTCAACCGGGGTTGACTCGATCAAATTTTTTTAAATTTCAGTCGAGGTCAACTCAGCCAAATTTGGACGAATTTAAGATTGTGTCGTGATGTGATCCAGGATAGTGCTATGACTTTGCATTGTTGGAAATTCGTGATGCGTCCAGCAGAAATGTCTCAACACCCAACAGGAACAACGCTTGGCGACATGTTCTTGGCGTCAGGCGACGAAGCTTTTGGCAGCAAATTTTGCGCATGGTTCCACGTGCATCTTTAGTCTGTGATTAGTGGCGTAGCATTAGGAGCCTAACTCTTGTTTAGTTGCCTCATTTCAGTAGCTTTTGCATAGCTTTTACTATAAATAAGTGGGCTTCATTGTACAAAAATAGATTTGGAATTTACATGCAATGGTGCTTAATGTAATTTCTTAGTGCATATGTGTGTGAGTTCATATTGGCTAGTAGTTTTAGTGGAACTCCTCCACTTATCTCTTGTTTCACATGTGGCCTGGTGAAGCACAATTCCAATTTCTCCTTTATTCTTCACTTATCTTGCAAGGTTGTGAGTGGCGTGAAGAATGACACTTATCCTGAATTGATTTTGGGTGGCATGTGAGCCCACACTTATCTTGAAGCAATCAAGTGGCGTGTATGGCAGTGAAGTCGCTACTAATCTTGCAAGACGAGCATGTGGCATAACTTTGATGATTTTTCAAGTCAGCGGGATCAGCAAGATCCATTCCTCACTCATCTTGGAGCAACTATGCAACTCCGCAACTCCAAGTGGCGTGGCCACACTTCCCTTTCATAGCCCATGTGCATCAACACTTACTTTCGGCTCCATTATGTTTGAATCACGTCAAATAAGTGTCATGTTTCTCTCTCATTTTCCCTGTTATCGTTGGTTCTTGATGAATGCAGTTGTGTTTCTTAGTTCAGTCATAGGATCACTCATTCTTGATGCATGTAATTGTGGTTCTTGGTGATGTTTACATGTTCGCGTCCGTGAGAGTATTGTTCTTGCGTTGTTCTTCCTTGTATGTGTGTTATGCTTGTTCCCACCAAATAAATGAACACAATTTACGTTGATGAATCCATTGGCAACAAATCCACCGATTGGATCTTTATCGTGTCATCTCAGCCTGGCCCGTCTAGGTCATTGCCAGCCCCGACCCGTTTGGGTCGTCGAGCCAGCTAAGCCCATTTGAGTCGTCGGGTCAGCGTGACCGGTTTGGGTCGTCGGGCCAGTCAAACCCGTTTGGGTTTTTCGACCCATCAAGGTTGTCGATCCTGTTTGATTCCTTTGAGTTTTCGAGCTAACCTAGCTCGCCTAGGTTGTTGGCCTGGCCTATTTAGGTCATTGGCCTAACCCAGCCCATTTGGGTTGTCAGGCTGGTTAGGGTCATTGCGACGTCGGGCCGATCATTTTACTTTAAAAAAAATTCAAATTCTTCATCATTCAATTGCCTCATCCAAACACATCATAAATGTCAATATTTTCACAGGCTTTGAAACCAATATTTTCAACTAGTTTCTTTATTTATATTTCTCAATTACTGTTTTCACCTCTACAAGTTCGCTCAATTTAAATACATTTTAGAATTTCCTTTAGACTTCACACCCACAACATTCGAATTGCAAACTCATACAATTGGCTTTGTAAAAAACCAATAAAAAAAGACTAATTGAAAATAATAATTCAACAACACTATAAAATATTATGAAATAATTTAGAACATAAAGCTTGATTTAACCTAAAAAAGTTAGTGGTATGCACACGTGTGACTCACTCTGCATGCATTGTTTTCTTACAAGGTAGCAAACATGTGCTACTATTTTTATGCTGCCTATACTTTATGTGTTTGTACATAATGATAGCCTTTTCATTATATTGTTATTTTCTTCCTAATTTCCTTAAATATGGTTTTGATTTTGATTGGTTTTTCCTCTTCTTAGCATCTTAGTATACTAATGTTAGCATAGAGAGGTGTTTCGAAAGTTTTTGTCTAATATGACAAAAAAGTTCTTCTGATAAATTGAAGGCTAAAAGGGATTCAACATTCATGGCTCACTTCTGATTCCTGCAACACATTTCACTCACCTTGCTTGTAAAATCTATAAGAACCTTTCGAAAGACAAAAAGGAAAAAGTTCAATTCCTCATGTGAATCTTCAAAAGCCGTATCAAACACATGAGGTACTTTAAGAAATGTATAGAATATTCTATTTTAAAAAAGTTACTAGTAAGTGATAAACGTAACATTAATTAAATATTCTATTTTCTAAAAAAACATTAAATAATTAATGATATACTTTAAAGTTTGAAAGAAATGTGAGGAGACAAAAAAAATATCAATTTCTCATGATGTGAATGTCAACATTCCTAACAACCAATAGTGAGTATGAGAACCTTTGGTTTACATTTTTATATGCATTTTTTTTTTGTATTTAGAATATAAAACTTCATTAACTACTTCTGTATTTATATGTGCATTAGGCCAAGCTTGCATTGCTACAAGATTCTAAAGCATGCAAAGCAACAACTTAAAACTGTATTTTTTTTATTAAGAAATCATTTAATATTTTAAAATATTCAAAGATAGCGGTATATTAACAATAGACAAGGAATTAAAACTAAGCCTTTAACAATTGTGAAAGTAGAATGCATAAAATAGAATTTCTTCTGATTCACTTTCATAGCTATTACAGGTTACAAGAATGAGCTAGTGGTGAAAGAAAAAACCCACCAACTATTTCACAAAGAACTAACCACATGCCATTCAAAACATCTAAATGGTTCAGGAACAAAAGTTTAAAAGTTTACTTTATCCACCATACTAGTATTTGATGCAATTAGGATATCTAAAACAAAAATGAAGGACATAACGAAGTAACTTACAAATACATGAATGATAATTGTCTAGAAATATAGGTTAGATCATGCATAAAATGTTGTAGGTGGCATCAATTGTCCCGTGATAGAGGCCAGGTGGGTCGGGTCAAAATTGAATCGTGGCATTTGGGCTATTACACTCTTAAGTAAAAAGAGTTGTGCCCTGACTACTGGCTATAGCTTTTGGCCTGGTGATAAAGCGCTAGATCCTAACAATTGGTATTAGAGCTAAGATCACAAGTTCGATTCTTGGTGGGCAATTGTTAAGGGGGAGATTGTTGCGGCTCGATCCTAACAATTGGTATCAAAGCTAAGATCATGAGTTCGATTCTTGGTGGGCAATTGTTAAGGGGGAGATTGTTGCAGGTTGCACAATTGTCCCGTGGTAAAGGTTAGGTGGGCCAAGTCACAATCCAAGAGTAGGATTACAAGTAGGACAATTGTTGAGGGGGAGATTGTTGCAGGTGACATTAATTGTCCCATGATAGAGACCAAGTGGTCGGGTCACAATCGAATCGTGGCACTTGGGCTGTTACACTCTTAAGTAAAAAGAGTTGCGCCTTGACTATTGGCTATAACTTTTGGCCTAGTGGTAAAGCGTTCGATCCTAACATAAAACACCCCCAAAAGTAGCTATTGTAAGCTTCATCTAACATCAGGCAGAACAAACATTGACTTGACCACAATGCTTCAGTAAATCTTACAGAGAAAAGGCACTGAAAGTATAACATAAGAGACGTTTTTAAGGGACGGTCAAGAAGCATGTTAAATTCAAGGAATTATAAATTGATTTTCTCCTAGATTGCTTATAATAGGCTTTACCTTAAGTATTGAAAAGCATGAATCGAACAACAAATCCCTAGAACAGGGCACTGCAAGATTTTACAGACAACCAACTTTTAACTTCTTCATGAGAATCAGTTGTTGAAAAACTAAAGTAATGAAAATTTAAGGAGAATAAGTCCAAGATGCTCAAACTAATCATTCAAAACATTATATTATTGCCTTCTCATTTTTATTATTTGCAATGAATATAACATTGAAAATTTAACTACTTCTTAAAACACTAAATAGAAGTAAATGGATATTTATATTTAAAACAGGTCATCTTGCAAATTTAAGATAATATGAATGCACATAAAAGTGCACTGGAATTCCTCTTCCATATATTGAACCGTGTAGCACTGGAAATCGTACTTTAATGAAAGGTGGTGATTCTGCCATGAATAATGAAAATATAGTAAGTTTTATATGTTCAACCTAGTTGATGACATTGTCAAAGAAAAATTAAGTTTCACATCCAAAACAAAATAAACATTCAATTAATTTCAGTGGTGCAAAAGAAATAGGCTCAATAAAATTAAATTTCAGAAATGTGGATTACCAAATGTCACCATGGAGTAGGAATTTTCCCAGTTTTAGTCTAACTAGCAGCCCACACATCAAATACAAACTCAAATACCCCTTTTACCTTTTGCAAAAGCAAAAACACATTATTTTGAAAAATAATTAAGAAAATTTAGGCATGAGTGCGAACTGGATATTGTGAGAAGCTAAATAGATTTGTGAATTGAAAGTTATACCTATTTTGGTATACGAGCATCACATCTGGTTGCAGTGGTTGCGGTCAATGCTGCTACTTGACGACACTAGGTTAGAACAGGGTAGTGAGATGAAATTAGGAACGAAATCAAACTTGAAAATGAAAGAGACAGGGATGCGAAATCAAACTTGAAATTAGGGAGATGATGTAGTGACACAGAAAATAAAAGCACGAGATGAAACTGCAAAGAGAAATAGCTATGAAATCGAAAGGGAAATAGTGATGAAATCGAATGAGAAAGCATGTAGAATGAAAAATTGGTTACCTAGGCTTCAAATTTGATGAGAACGGAAGAGTGATGAAGGAGAACGAAAAGAGCTTCCCAAACACGCGTGAGCACGAGTAAATTCTAGGTCACTTTCAATGACACTGAATACTAGAGTAAAAATTTTAAAAATTATGAAAAGAGGGAAAATGAAAGTTTTACTGGGGTTTCTTGAGAAAACCCTTGGTATTTAACAAGGGTTTCCAAAATCTCTCCTATGTCCATTTCTTTCTAGAGGTTATTATAACCCTTGTTAATAAACCTCCACTAAAATTATATATTTTTGTAGTGGATCTTCCATGTACATTTTTTTACACTACGTATTAGGTTATATGATCCTTCTTTAACTCACTTCATTTGATAGTTTCCTTAGTTACCTATTTTTCCTGCCCAAAGACTTTTAAGTTCTCTTGATAAACAAATGGTCACCCAATGACTAAACTTCAAATAAATGAATTGTATTCAACGCAAGTGGTTGACCAATAACTATATGCAAAAATCACTTATGCATATTGCATAGATTGTGCCAAATTTTTCTAAAAATGTTTTAGTTCCTTTTTCATACATATAATTGGTCATTTGTTTCTAAATTAGACAATCTTAAACTAATTTGATCTACTTGCAATATTTTACGTTTTAACTATCAAAACATTCAACATATTTCATCTAACACAATTCAACTTAAAAAAATATAATTCAAAACATCCCAAGAGTGCATGTTTTTAGTTCAAACATTATTATAATCTCACTTTCATTTTTTTTACCAACATATTATTGATAAGTGTCTAATATGAGATAATTTAAAGATGAATTTAACACTTGTCTTATTTTTTATTTTAACTAATTTATGTATCAATCACCCCAATTTAGTTTGTTTTGCAATTTCCAATATCAATAGAGTTAAAGTGGAAAAAATAAAGAAAATGGATGAATTTCAAGCAATTTTGGACAAAACTAATACTGGTGCAGCTAAGCAACAAAGTTGAGGCTTGAGCCACACTAGCAAACTCATTATAGAAGGAAACCTCATGCACTGAACCTGAGGTTAAGCCATGAAGACTCCTTCTTTAAGAAGTTATCTCAGGAGCTGTAGCACCAAAGCACAAGGCTTAAGCAATAAAGGAAACCCACATAGGGAGGAAACCTCTACAGTTGGAGCCACAAGTGCACTATTAAGCACTACCCTGAACAGTTTATAAAAGCATACTTGCACCCCTATTTAGAGATACTTTTGATAGGGTTCTTTTGAGATACTCTTAAAGAGTTTTTGAAGACACTTTCCCATGTACTTAGTAAACATTATTTAAGGGTAAAAGAGAAGATGACTCTTTTATATGTTGTATTGTTGCCATCTAGTATGAAGAGTTAAATCTCTTTAAGTGTTGAAGCAAAGATATAATCTATTTGGAACTCTCTTGTATTGTTACTGTTTTATTTATCAATGTATGCTTTATTACATGTTTGTGAATTAGTTTATTTTGTTTTTGGATGAAAAAATCACTTGTCTTATTTCACTGACTTGGGATTGAGTGGGAACTAGTTTCAAGTTATGGTCCAACTAATTCTCCTCATGCTTTTAGATGTTAGGAATAGATAAGGCTCTAGCTGGTTATAGAGTTGTGATCTTAATGCAGGTGATTCATTCAAGCAGTCGTTAAGGAATCATACTAAAGTATGATGATCCTAGGCTCTAGGTGTTAGAAATGGACCTAGAGTTACATTTAAAGAGAACTACCAGGACATGATTGATTTTATCTTTATAATATTAACTGAATTTATTCAAGAGAAGGACAAAGTGTTGAAATCTGTCTTCAACACATCTTTTAACTTTGAAATCAACCCTTACTCAAATATGTTTTTAATCGAATTTTATTGTTTTAGATCAATACAATTTTTCTTATTAAATTTATTCTCATATTTTCTATGCAACCCAAACACTGTTTTATTCGACTCAAACTAGTTAGACCTTGTGTTTTCTACAAAATCTCTATGGATACAACACTTGTTGTACTACAAATTACCTAGTATACTTGCAAGAAAAATTGATTGCATTGGAGCATTAACCATTATCTCATATTATAACACATTTAAAGTTTCACATGCACAAATTGCACAAATTCATCACTTTCAACAATTTAATATTTCATTCATATAACAGTATTATCTATCTTGTGATTATTATCTTGTGATGTATATCAAGAACATCAATATTTCAAACCTAAAATCATTATCACAATTTTATAAAATATTTTGTCATCATATATACTTTCCATAAAAAAACAATTTGAATATTATTCAACTAAACAAATTTCATGCACACAAACTCAAAACATTGTGACCAAGTTACATACATTGTCCAAATTTTTTTACCCTAAGATATTGTCAAATTATAACTAGTTTCTCTCACCTTTACAACTTTCTTAATTAAGCTTAAGCTCCAAACTTCACCACACTCACAATACATAAAATATTATAACCAACAATTTAAACATACAACCACACTTTTAGACTAATAGAGATGACCTCATATGCAAAGCCTTAACCCTAGGCATGCAACTCTTCCCATAAACCCAACTCAAGAAAAAAGAGCAAAGAGAAATTTATCTAAAAACAACTTATGATCATAGAGTAGTATTCTACTCTATGATACTCTATGATTGACTTAAATCTATGAAAACATGAACAAGTATATCATAAATATAGAGGAAAGGAAAAAAAAAGTGTTTTAGAAAGATAATGATTTTTTTTTTATGAAATACAATTTGAATAACTAACTTTTTATTTATAATTTGTTTACATAAGTTACGTGATCGTTGCATTTTAAATGTTAATTATACTAAAATAAAAAAATATTACACATTCACTGCATAATTTGAGTCAATATATTCTAATATTGAAATGATTTAAATTTCTTTAAATTTTTTAAATATGATTACAAGAAGTATTCTATGATGGAAATTTATCCTAAAAATTGAATTCAAACTTATCATATTTGTAACAACCAGTGTTATTAATTTAATTTAATATATATATATATATATATATATAATATAATATAATATGTAGAATCATATATCAAAAGAAAAAAAGTATAGAAATTAATAAATAAAATATAATTAAATATTATAGATAATTAAAACATGTTTTTCATTCATTAACATAAAATATACTTTTTTTTATTGTTTAAATCTATTCAATTTGTTACACTATTATTATATATAGTTCTTTTATTTATTACTTTAAATTTATCATATTTCTAATTGAGGAGAAATCTTGAACACATAGAACTAAATATTTCAAACCTAATATTAGATATATGTGGATGGATAATACAATAAGACCAACAAATTTAATTATAATGTAAGCATACCTTCAGTAATTCTATGTCAAACTCAAATTTAACAATTACTCAATGAGAATTGGGCTTACTCATTCACAATTCTCCATAAAAGAGGATTTTTTTGGCTCTAATGAGTATTTTTATCCTTTATCCAAATCAAAGCAGTGCCAACTTAGTCAAAATAACTCATTTGAAGATAAGGATGTCAACCACATATCCAACCCAAATTTCACAACTTAGAGACCAATTCAATCATTTAAACACAAATTTACTCAAATCTATTACAATACACAATTCAACATTCATTTAACAGAATAACAAACAATCAATTCATACCATATAAATCAAATGTGTAAAGATTAAAATCAACTTCCCTTACTTTGGATAAACAACCTCTAATCTCACTAATGCTCCTTAGAGCTTTGCTTTTTTTTCTCACGGGATGACAAGTAAGACCCCATCTGGAAATCTAAACATATCAATGTGTTCACAAAACAACATAAATTCACTTAAAGTACATTTAAAGTAATAGAAATTCACTTAGAGTATATTTGAGTCACATGCATTATCTCTCAACCCAAAGAGTAAAACTATTTTAAAAAGGGCAAAAAGGAAGCTTAATCTTTTCTTTACTTTGATTGGGTCAATATGTAGAGTTCTTCATAAAGAAACACACCTAATCTTTAAAAGAATGAAGATTGGAGTAAAAAATCTAAGGCGAGGTTAGAGAAAATTTTAAAAGAAAGTTATTAAAATCTAGAGACGATAGTTTTTATTAAATGAATTTTGGATAATAAAAGATTTATTTATACTTTCAACTTTTATTATTAAAAGATTACCACTATTGTTATACCATATCTAAAGTTCTCACCAAAGACAAATTTAGATTCTTTTTTGAATTTTTTGTGTTGTCTTTTTTAGTGTGTATTCAAAATATACTAATTGACAATGATTTTGATATTTTAAAATATATTAAAAAATATAATATTTCATCATCAAATTATTTTTAAGAATCTGAAATCCATCAAACACCTTTTATTTATAATTTTTTTATCTTTTGAATATTAACTTGCCAACATTTCACATTTTTTAGATGAATTTGTTGTTATACTTTACTATTAACTCTTTTGCTTATGATGTAACATGTTGGTGCAATTTTCTGGTTTAGAAATGACTTTCTTTATGAAAATCATGTGTTACTACACCTAATATTATTACAAAACATAGTTAAGTTTTAAATGTTTTATAAATTTAAATATTTTCAATTGAACTTTTATTGAAAAAAAATTGTTTGTAAGGTATTCAAATTTTTTATAATTTATAATTGAGTCTCTGCTTTTTTTTAATTGGATGAAATACCTATTATATTACTTCGTTATCTTATTTACTTGTCTTCAATGTTTTTATATTAATCATAAAATTTAATAATTCTTAATATGGAGATAAGAGCAAAGAATCAATGATGTCACATAACTAACAAAATATCCAAATTTATGTTTTATGAGAGAATTAAAAATGAATTAAACCTAACTACAATTATGAATATGGTGTCAATGTAATTGAATGTAAGGTGTTGCATTTTTTTTTCTACCCATTTTATTTGTTACACCTTTTACGTGACCAAAAAGGAATCGCAAACAACTTTTTTTCAATGCTCTTTTCATTCCCTATTGCCTAGGTAGGAAACAACAACTGAAAAAATGATGTCTTTTTTTTTGTTGATGTGAAAAAAAAAATGATGCCTATTAACATTATTGTAACATAGGTGCAAGAAATCATAAACTTCACCATCATTATTTCTCCAGCTAATAACGACACCAACATTTTCTATAGTCTTTTTTGATGGACATTTGGATTCGAAAAAAGTACATTCAAAAGGCCCATAAAGGTAAAGCACTAAAAGAAAAATAGAAACTCATAATTCTTAGGGCTTTTTGTTTTTTTCTTGGTCCACAGGGATTTGCTTCGTTCTAATAGGCTTCAAAAGGTCCATTAATTAGACATGAATAATTAATAGCTTCCTAAAGACTAAATATAATATGCTTTTTCAATTAATGAAAAAAAATCTACTATGAAAATGTTAAAGCTAAGTCATTTCTTTAATAATTTTGAAAAAAATACATTCTTTAAAGTTATTAGGAGAAAAACTTATCACTTCATATATGCAAAAGAATAATATATATATATATATATATATATATATATATATATATATTAGGACACATAGGATGCCTTACAAAGATGGTCCACAATTTGTAATAATCAACCTGCTAAATCATATAATTTCTGCAGTAACTTTGATAGGTTCATAGATTAACTTAATATGTTTTTGAAAAAAAAAATGGATAAATGATTAGAAATTCAAGAAAAAAAAAGATAATTGGAGGCCACCGACATGTAAAGGAAGTACTAGAGTTAGTAATAAATTTTTTTTAATACTTAAATAAAAAGAAAAAAATAAATAAATTGATTTCGTTAACCAGTTAAAATTATTGTACTCATTTTAAGTTGTATAAAAAAAATTGAGTGTATAATTTGATTTTAACTCGATGTAAATTTTTTTTTAACTTTTAAAATAAATTTAATTTTTATTTTCTTTCCATAAGTGTTTATAGAGGTCCAAACAAATAAAATATTTATAAAGAATTTTTTAAGAGTGCACACAGAATAAATAACTTAATTAAGTTCTTATCTTCTTCTTTTTTTCAACACGGTAATAATATCGTACATTTAACTATAATTTTTTTGTTGAAAAAAGTTAAAATACCTAGGATAAACTTTTCTAAGAGAATATAATAATCATAAGAGAATATAATAATCATAATTTACTGTTATAATTTTTTCATAAATTCTTTTAAACATATTCTATCCTTCAAGCTTGTTTCGAAAATAATAATTTACTTGCAGATAAAAATTGTTGTTTTCTGAAGATAATATCATGTTTTGAAAACTTCCACTGAATTGAATAAAATAAATGATTATTTTTTAAGGTGTAAAATGAAACTCACATTAACTTTTTATTTTAAAATAAATTTTATACACAAAATGAAGATATTTTTGAAGGCCTAGGGAATGTAGCTTTGTCCTGTATAGTATGTTAAGACAAGTTCATGGAAATTGAATACAAATGGAGGAAGTGAACATTTTATGCATTTTAAATAGGGAAAACGTTGTTGCTATAGAAAAGAAATATTATTTGAATATTTTTCACAATTATTTCTTTTAAAGTGTAATTTTATGTTTTAGCTAAGTCTTAAAATTATTAAGTTTTTAAAAAATATAATTCATCAATTATTTTATTTAGAGTAAAAAAAAACTATTATATTAGTTCTGCTGTTAGAATATACTTTCTGTAGAGTTAAGTTTATACTTATGTGATGCTTCATGGTCATTTCAATTTTTAAATTTTATCAAATGCATACTATAATTTTAGTTCTTAAACATACTTTTTAATTTAATGTTTTAAAAAATATAAATAAGTTCCATACTAAATTTCCATGCAATAAATTGACAGCATAAAGATTACATTTAAGTTTTAGTTCCTTTCATTGAAAAAAAAAACATTAATATGATAAGTAATATAAACAGTATAATAGTTAAAATAATTGAGTAAGAAGAGAGAATAATAATAATAATAATAATAATAATAATAATAATAATAATAATAATAATAAAACTCCATCTTATATTTAAAAATGGTAACAAAAAAGTTTAATAAAGGACAAAATGATATAAAATATGAAAATTTAGAAACTGACATTTTAAAAGATGTCATTTAAGATAAATATTACAAACCAAAAATAAGGTATTTACGGAATATTAATAACAGTGTTAATTAACTAAGCTTTTTAATTAGTAAAAAAAAGTAAATTAGCTTAAAATTTTTCTCAAACGTAACCTTTTAGCATATTTACCGTACCTCATTAGCCAAGAAAAAAATATTGATGAGCATGTCATCAGAATTTATTAAACCATGAATACTTTTTTTTTATATAAAAAAGACATGTATAAAAACTGAAAACATCACAAGTAAATTTTAAAATTTGAAAAAAAAATTGGCAATAAACCTCTTGGCTAAACTATTTGGCTAAAGACTAAATATTTCGTTGATCTTATATGATATTAACATTATATTTTATTTAAGGCTTTAGGTTTGAATTTTGAGTAAAAATAAGTAGCCATTACTAACATTAATAAATATTTAGTGCTCTTAACGTGATAAGAAAACCATTTAACAAAGGTACTTAGAGAACAAAAATTACAAAAAAAATAATAATAATGAGTGGTTAAACTAAAGTACATTGATGACATATATTAAAAAATTAATAAAAAGAATGTGTATAGTTAACCTGATTAATAATATCTAATTTGACAATTTTTCTTATAAAGTGTAATTTAAATGTATAAATTTATATACCTAATTAATATATTACCTATAACTCTAATACACTCCATCTTTTCTTCAACTTTTTAAAAAATATCTTTTAAAAATAAAACTGTAATATATAAAAGTTTGAAACTTCAAAACAGATTATATATATAAATCGATTCGGTAATTACCTCTAAGAATATTATATGAAAGAGTAAATTTTAAATTTAATGTAAGTTTGCATCTACTTTTATAATAGAAATTTTGTTATATTTCTTACCTATATATGAACTCTAACAAATTTTAAAGCAGTATTTTGGTTGTGAAAAATTCATGTAGAGTTTGCAACACATGTTACACTCTATAAAGTGCATTGCGACTAAAATAAGTCTCACATACACACCATTCAAAGGGTTTAAAGTTTGAATGTATTCACCATCTCCACCTACTATAAGCTCTTCACCAATTCCAGATTCAGATCAATATGAAACAGTTTTCTTGGTCAAAAATGTTCATCATCATGGTTGCATATAAACACCACAAGCTATAGCTAGCTCTGGTTGGCATGCATGCATGCGTGCATCAACAAACAAATTTCACAACTTTATTCGGTGTTGAAAGTAGGTTATTTGTCGATTAATCAACAGTCTAAGTTTTATTCAACTTTGAATTGTTATCGATATTTGACTTTCTTTAAGAACATTTGAAATTTAGTTCATCAGTTCATATTAAAGTGTTGTTGGAAGTCTCATATCGATTAGAGATAAAACAATTTTATAGTATATAGGTGGGTGCAAACATCATCTTACCAAACCGGTTTTGTGAGATTGAACTATGTTTAAAGTTCACTTATTAACATGGTATCAAAGTCACTCTTAAAAAATTTATTTTAGTGAGATTTATATTTCTTAGACACATAGTTTCACCTGCTATCTCAGACCACTATCAGATCACCAATTAATGTCTAGTCCCTCAGATTGATTTTGTTTTTCTCCAATAAACTGATATATTCTCTCTCGATAACCTATTATATTTTTCTATACCCATGTTATTGGTAGTACTACTCACTCTTTCATTAATCATTAATATTCGTAATACCTTTAATCAGATTTATATTCAAATGTAAAGTATAATTGGAATTTATAGAAATTGTTTAAATTATAATATAAGGTTATTTTGAACCACAAGCTTTTACTTAATAAAAAAACTATTAAAATCTAATTCAATGATACATGAAATAAAAATATTAGAAATTTCTGAATTTGGGTTCCAAAAGAGTTAGGAGAATGGTTTATGCTAAGAATGAGAGAAAAAGAATTCACGAGTTGGATGAGAATTTTCAATTTCTGTGATGCACATGCATGACCTTAGAAAAAGAACCTTTACCACAGTGTTGACCTAAAAAAATAGTTTAACTTCTTTTTAGTAAAAAGTTTGACCAACTATTGATTAGTTCTTTAGATAGAACAGGAGTTTTCATAATACCTAGCTAGGTAAGTAACATAATATAATACTTTTCTTTTAAAAAAAACTAAAATGTAATAACTAGGATATTTAATGTGATTATAAAAAAAATCTTATAATTTAAAATTAATTAAGTTTTAAATATCTTATAAAGTTAAGTATTTTTTATTAAAATAATTTGTTTTATTAAATGTTTAAAATATCTTTTTATTTTTATTTAAATATGATATATTGGTCAATTTTATCGATTAGCGAAATATTGTTTAATTTTTTTGTCTTCAACTTATCTTTTAATTTATATATTTTTTTTTTCAATTCGTTAGTCAACTAACTTTTGTAAAGGAAAATAGCAAGTCCAATAATTAACAAATTGAAATAAATTGAAGAAAAAATAATTAATAAATAATTTAAAGATAAAAAGAAGTAGTACATTCTACAAGCAGTTTCGAAAAAAATCGAAAAAAATTTAATAAATATAAATAATTAATACATTTCAAGCTTCATGCTATATTTGTTTTATCTGATTTCCAGCACTTTAGTAAGTGATTTTGTAAACCAAGCTATATAAGTCAATACATTCTACAAGCAGCAGTTTCGAAAAAACAAGAAAATAAACTCTTCAAAAATTGAAATTAATATTCTATGAACTAATATTGTAAAATTCTCTCACTTTATTTTTTAAAAAAAAAAATATTTTCATTTGCGTGTAAATTATTATTTTTTAATTTCATATTGTAAAATTATTTATAACAAAACTTATCCAAAAGACAACACATTCATTTGGTGGACCAGCTTTTATGTTCCTTGATTTTGCTTCAGGCCAAAATGGAAGTACGTTGAAACGCAAAACTTGTGCGATTAAGCAAGTCAAAGAGTCAAAAACGCACTTCTACAATTTTATATATATATATATATATATATATATATATATATATATTTTTTTACCAGCACTATCTTTAATTTATGTCTCTTTCCTTTTTCTTTTTTACAATATTCTTCCTTATCAAGTCGCTAAAAACAGTATTCAGTCCAAACTCTAAAAAAATATTAATTTTGTAAGTTTTTATATTTATTTGTTTTCTCTTAGGAGACTAGTTTAAAATTAAACAAAAAGTATGTAAGTTCTTATGATTTTTTTTATATAAATATTCAATTTCAATAATGAGTATAGTGCGTAAATTATAACAAAAAATTAAACAATATTAAATTCTTTCTAATATTTATCAAATAAAGAGTAAAATTCATATAACTCTGTAATTGTTATTTTTTGTCATTGAATAAATTGTAAAACTCGTATAGTTTTATTACTTTTAACAAATTTTAATCTATATCGTGCTCCAAAGAATGTATATTATTTGTTGCTATTGTACCCCCTCGATTTCATAATATTCACTTTAAGTCGCTTAAAAGTTTTTTGTCCTAATGAACCGTTACTTTTTTTAATTTTTTAAAAATTAATTATTCTTTTTATTTCAATCCAATTAATTTATTCAATAAAAAATGAGATTATATTAATTAAATTATTTGAAAAATAGTATATTCATCATTCTTCTTAGTTTAAATTAAAAAATAACAATCTAAATTAATTGTGGAATGGAGGAAGTATCGTATAAGATTAGGTTATATATCTTTGATATATTAAGAAATTATGAAAACTATAATTAGGAATGCAATTATTATGATAAACATAATTACTGCATAGATAGATAGGTAGCTAGTGCTGCCGACACTGTGGATTTGATGCAGATTAATTAAACTTTAACCATTTCCATCATTTTCTTACCTAAAAAATGGCTTTTCAAAGCAACAATTTAGACTTGTATATCTTTGCAGTTAGGTACAATCTGTCATCAATTACTCTTTTAAGTCATGCATATTTACATATTTATTTATTAGTTTTATTTGTGTTACACAGCTATTGTAAACAAAATATAGTCAATTAATTAAAGTATTATCGTAGATATAAGTTTAAAAATAATTGTTACAAAGATAATACATTTAGATTGTATAAAAAGTGACACTTTTTTTATTAATTTGGAAAAAGAAAATAAATAGCCAAAAGAATGAAATTATCAATGCATTTTAATTATTTTTTCCTTAATCTTTTGCTTTGTATACTGTGATATATAATCCATTTTGCCCTTCAAAGAAAATATTAAACCATCCATTTACTTTAAAAATATTCTTTAACTGTTAATTAGAGAATCAATTCCAGGAAATTGAAAAAGAAAGACATGGCTTGTTTTGGAATTTACCGAATAAACATTAATAATTTGAACATAAAATTATTATTAACCAATAAAATATATTTGAAGTATTACACAAAAATTAAAAATAATTTTTAAATAGTAATGTATGTAGAAATATATTTTAAGATTTTGTTGAAAGTTTCATGTTAAGAGATAAAATCAATTTATAATATACAAGTAGGTGTAAAATTTATCTTACAAGTCGATTTTATAAGATTGAGTTAAATTTAAAGTTAATTTTTTAACATCATATTAGAGTTATGAATTAGAATTTATTATTGAAGTTTGTTCGGTATATTATTTCACCTGTTATCGAATCTCTATCAAATTATCTATTAATAAATAGTTTCACAATCAAAATATATATATATATATATATATATATGTCTTGATGAAAATGTGTTAGAAATTTCGCATAAACTAAAAACAAGACGAATTTACGGTGCATATTATATATTTATTATAAAGTGTTATTATAAGGATTTATTTACATGATACATCACAGTATTTTAAGTTTTCCGATATTTTTTTTGTAATTTAACTTTTGGAAATCAATTTAGTGTATTATAATTTAACTATTTTTCAATTTTTTTTACAATGAGGACAATAGTATAAAAACAAAAAACTTATCTTAATTTTACATTACTAATCTTTAGGTTAGTATTTTATAATTTAACCTTATTTGTGCTTCTAATCATAAAAATATTGGACTTGATTATGATATTGGACTTCTAATCATAAAAATACAGGAAAACTTTATATTCGAGTCAACAACTTGATTATGATAGTATTTTAATAATTCTAATATATTAAAAAAATATTTAAATTTAACTCAATTTCACAAAATTTAATTAATAAAATAACATTTATATTTGCACAATAGTTTGAAAATTATATCTAATAGATATAGATATGAATATGGATGGCAACAGGGCGGGGACGGATTTCACTATCCCATACCCATTTTTATAAAAAAAATTCATCCCCATCTCCATACCAAACCCAATGGGTATCAAAGTTTTATTCCATCCCCATCCCCACCGGGTAACGGGTATAATCTCGTACTCATACCCGTACCCGTTTCCTTACTACTTCAATATAAATTTTAATTAATTTTTATAAAATAATAAAAAATTACGGTAAAGGAAACATAATATTATCAAATATTCAATATTAGGAGGATGATTGTTTCTTCGATATCAAATACTTTGAAATAAATTATATAATTGTTTACATTTTAGATTGGAATACCAAATAAAATTTCATGAGAACTAAAACATTTATTAAATTTGCAAACTGCAAACATTAATGAAACCTAGTTGATAAAATTTAAAAAAAAAATTAAAAATTTAAAGAAAAACAAATATTGAAATTAAAATATATTTTAAATGTTTGTTTACTTCAATTTTTTAAATTCTAATGAATATCTTTTTTTATACACTAATAAAAATGATAATACATCACTTAATCAAAATGACACAAATAATAAATAATAAACATAATAAAATAAATTTAACATGATTATTGTATCTTTTGAACTCCAATATATGTTGGATGGTGATAAAAAAATATTCATGGCAATTACATTAAATTTTGATATTGTAGTAAATAAAAGTTATTTATATAATTATAGTGAAAAATTACAGTATGATTGATATAATGAGTTAGAAAATAAAAAATAACTAGATAAAATATAATGAAATAGTATTCTACATGATGAAAATAAACAACAAATAAAAATATTAAAAAATTAACAAATGTATGTCTTAGAAACAATTTGAGAAACTATTGAAAGAAATCACACAAAAGGAAAAAGAATGTATAATTAAGGGTATGATAAGATGAAAAATACCTTAAGAAAACTTTTCAAATATCAACATATATACTCAATGGTTGAAAAATAATTGTTTTAGCGAAACAAAAGAGTTCTTCAAATGAAACAAAAATTAATAGAAATAAGTAAAGAGTTTTTTTTATTTTTATATTACCTAGTAAATGAAATATTTATGCTATTAAACACTTAAATTGAGAGTATTAAACATACTCATGTGAAAGGAGAATATACAATAAATAAAAATATTAAAAAATAATAGAAATATTCAAATATGAGACATAAAAAAATTTTAATTGACATACATCATTTTAAAATAATTACATAAATGTTATGATAAGATGAAAAATATATTGAAGATGCGAATGAGTTTCATGACAAACCAAATAGTTAGAAGAAATAAAAAATTGAAATATATATATATATATATATATATATATATATATATATATATATATATATATATATAGGGTTACTTAATTAATTGTGGATATTTTAATAATTTAAATGATGACGGAGATATGGCGGAGACGGATATTATGGCGGAGATATGTACATACCCATAACCATTCTCATACCCAATTGAAAAAGTCGGGGATTCCTCGTACCCATACCCATACCCATACCCAGTCAATGCGGGAATTTCCCGTCAAAACGAGAACGAATTCGGGCAATACCCACGGGGACGGGTTTATTTACCATCTCTATGAAGTTTTCAACCAATATAACTAACTCCCATTAATATAATTGTTTAAATATGGAAATACATTCAAGCCGATGTATTTTTTAATGCATGCCAATTTTTTTTATTTAAATCATAAATGTATGGATAGTGTACACTTTAACATTCATTTAATACCAAAATTATATCTATATATATAATGATTTAATTTTTTTTAACAACAATCACCTTGCATAATTATCAATTGTTCAATAGTATAATATTTTTATTCTGTTTTGGTTTTTTGACATCTTTAATTTCTTATAAACATCGAAATTAAAACATAAATTATAAAAATACTTGTATGCCTTTTCTTTATTTTGAAATAGAAAGTTTTTGAGAAAAACACATAACCCCTATTTGAGCTAACAGCAGAATTCAAGCATTGTGAGTAAGTTGGAACACAAAAAAGGAAAAAAAATAAATTAGAGAAATTGAGGCATATGCATATGAGTTGCTGATTTTGTCCCATATGCAACCTAACTTAAAGACAAGATATAAATCAAAATCTCAGAAGATTTACTTCACAATTATTATATCTTACACTTTGGCTTCTTCTAACTTTCCTCACATCACTATCTCCAAACTAAGACTGCATGCACATTTTTTTTATTTTTTATTTTTTTATTTTACAAAACTATACATATTGTCAAAGAACAATTTGTTTTTTTTTTTTCAAAATGTAAATCTCAACCAACATTATTAAACAAATAAAAGACTGAACAGAGGCTGGTCGATTGAAGCAAACTATAATATAAATTATGACTAATCATACTTTACTCACAACTTATAATAATAAGGCAGGTTTAATATTTTATAAGCACATCACATATAAGTGACCTCCGATAAAAATTAAAAAAAAAACACACATTACATATAAGTGACGTAATTAAAATTTAAGCTTATTAAAGTATATACCATAAAATCAATCGTATTTTAATAATAAAAAATACACAATGTTGAATTAATATATTGTCTCTTTTAAATATAATGGTTAAAATTATTATGTGCGTGTGTGTGTTTTTATATATATAAAAAAAACTATTTCTTATATTGTAATGAGATCATGAGTTTGTTGTAAAGCAAATAAGTTCATTCGAGTCATGTAAAATCTATAAATATAATAAAAAAGTATTATTTAATGTAATTGAGAATTTGAAATTATCGACTAAGTTTAAATAATATTATAACCGATTCGTGCGTGTACCAATAGTTAAATTTCCTTTATTACGAGTTTGCTTTGCTTGAGAAGGTCAAACTCTTATTCTGACCGTGAAATTAAATATTTTTGACAATTTTGTAATTACTTTTTTAATGTAAACATATTTTTTTTGACTATTTTACCTTTGACAATTAGTATACTTTTGTAATTACTTTCGACAATCAATAAAGATAAATATAAACCGTGAATATATAATAATAGTTTTTTTATTTATTAATATAAATAATAATTGTCAAATTTTAATAATTTAACAGTTTTTAAAGAGCTAAAATTAAAAAAATACAAAATAATTATTTTTATTATTAGTATAAATAATGATGATTATTTTTAAATAGTTTAAAAGAATTAAAAATAAAAAACTAATTTCCTAATTAATTTTATTCTTATACAAAATTTAGTTATATTCATTTTTTTTTCTTTAAAAAAATATGGACTTTCCACTGGTATGGTACACTTAATATCGTGAATTCAGTGAATTGTTTGTCTTTGGGTCATAATAGTTAGGGTTAGGGTTTATTAAGAAAGGGTTTAATTTAAATAATTATAAAGGGGGCCCCACCAGAAATACGGTCGTGGGGACCAGACCGAAGCCTGAGCCGTCCAATACGGAGGAGAGAGACACCGAGGATTTAGACTGATGCATCAATTTCTCAGTCCACGTGCTAACCATGGCGCGTGTTACAAACACCCTGCGTGAGCAACTTCAATTTTCAGATATCGTTCAGGGTATGTCCGTGTGGCTTGATCCGAGGCACGTGACGTGAAAGCGCGTGGGATAAAAGGTGGAGCAACCCCGTAATTGGTGCGGTTCGTTGTTGTTTATGAGAAACGATGCACCGACTCTGGCATGGCACGTGTGCACGTGACAGGTTAATCTCGCACTCGTACACTGTTCCTTCTTTTTATTTTTCTCGATTACTTGCACCATATATTATAAATAAATAAAGAAATAAATAAAATAATTGGTGCTTTGTTCTCTGCCTCGTGTTGCATCTCAATGACTTTTATGGGGAAACCTAACCTTTCTTTGGCTTTGGGTTTTGACTATGAAATCTTCCACCTACATAAAATCATTATCATGTTGCAGTTCAAGTAAGAAGAATTCAGAAACCCTAGTTATTGTGTTAAAAATAAGTACTATATTAAAATCAATCAATCAATAAATATATGTAAGTCGATGCTTTTGGACTATGATTGATTTTTTTTTTTAATGTTTTAAACAAAGATATTAATCAAAGAATATTTAAAAATTTGGTATGTGATGATCTTGGAACTGAAAGATCATACGATTTCCTTCATCGACAAAGAAAAGCTATATAGAATCCATGATTAAGTTCTTAAAGTGAAGCTTTTTCATTTAGGGTTGATCTAAGAGTATAAAAGATTCCAACTTTTATCTGAGTATTATAGTATAGTGTGTAGATGACATGAAAGGATTCCTTGACAACATTGATGGCAAAAAGACACAAAGTTCTGATTGACATTGATGCCAACATATTTCATATTATTTTGGTAATAACTCTTTCATTACCCAAGTGCTTCCCAACAACAACATGCAAACATTAAAATATTGCTATAAATAGCTATATATCTAAACCAATTAGGATACCAACAATAACATAAAACCTAAATATTAAAATTTGTACATATTTTAGAAGAATAAAAAGCATATTTTATAATAATCTATAGGGTAGATGATAGACACAAATATTTGTAATATATCTACTTGGGAAAGAGTAATAAAGATAGTGTAACTCATGAGTAAGGTGTAAGGATATTGTAACTCATGTATGAGTTTGAGTCGTACAAGAAAGCTATAATAATCACATAAATTAGGTCGTCCATATCAACATTATCATATCATATGCTCTTAGAATATTGATGCTAGCTCAAGTGTTTCACTTTTGACCAGTAAAGATTCTCTGGCGTTGCCATTTTTGTCGTAGTTATCCCTTGCAATTTGCATTGAGCATTAGAATAATGATTAAGGTGTGTTTGGAAACTTGCAATAATAAATTAATGAACGCATCTACCGCATGCAAATAAGGTGAAGAAAGTGTATTCATTTCCATTGGGAAAACAATGCACAAAGCCACCATGGGGAAACGAGTGAGGCTATCCCAAGTTCATGGATTTGCTCAACCTTTTATGATTATCTTTGGAAGAAAGATTCAAAATTAGTCCACTTTGATTTAGTTGGACTTGATTTGAAACATAATTTTAAGTTTGATTTTTGTTTTAGATTAAGTTCGCAAAGGATTTTATTGAGTTTAGTATTTCAACTTTATTTATGTAGAAAACAAAGAACAAAGAAATATATGGAGAGCAGATCATGTATTATTGAGTGTGTATAAAATGTTACAAGAAGTGTGACAAAGCTAATCCTAAAAGCCAAAAGTAAATGGACCTAAAATATAAGCCTAACATCCCCTCAAACTCACAATGCTAAAGCTAAATGCATTGAGAGTTTGTCAAATAAAAACTGAAAGCGTAAAATGGAGTGCAACTTGGTAAATAGATTTGCAATCTGTCGAGTCAAAGGAACGAAATGTAAAGATATAGTATCAAGTTGAAGATGATGACGAGTAAAATGACAATCTGTTTTAATATGCTTGGTGTACTCATAAAAAAATAGAGTTGTGAGCAATATGAATAGCACTTTTATTGTCACAATGTAGAGTTGTAGGATCTTTCAAATAGATACTCATATATGCAAGTAACCAACGCAACCAAATAAACTTACAGATAGTCAAAGTCATGGCGCGATACTCAGCTTCTGTGGATGATCGAGATGTAACATCTTGTTTCTTACTCTTTCATGATATAAGTGAATCACCAAAAACAAATACACCACCCAGTAGTGAATTTTTTATCATTAGGATCACCATTCCAATCTGCATCACAATAGGTACGCAAGTCTAAAGACAACATAGAAGAAAGCAAAAGAGACTGCAATTGAGTGCCCCGAAGATACCTGAGAACACGAAGAACAACACTCCAATGAACTGTTGTGGGAGCTGAAACAAACAAACAAATAACATGAACAACATGTGCAATGTTTGGATGAGTCATAGTAAGATAAACTAGACTCCCAACAATAATTCGATATAAAGTAGAATCAGTTAAAGGAACACTATCAGCTGAAGAATATCGTACACATGTCTTAAGAGGAGTATCAACAATCTTGTTGTCAGTAAGTCGAGCACGCTCAAATAGGTCAGCAATATACTTGGACTGAGATAGAAGATAATCTTTGGGAGAAGAAGTAGAGATGGCAACCTGCTCCGGTGGATATTGCCCGAACCCGTCCCCATTTTGACGGAGAATCTCCGCATTGACTGGGTATGGACATGGGTATGGGGAATCCCTGACTTTTTCAATTGAGTATGGGGATGGGTATGAGGATGTATATATCCGCCTCGTCCCCATTCCCATACCCGCCATAATACTCGTCTCCGCCATATCCCCATCCCCGTTTAAATTATTAAAATATTCACAATTAATTATATATCTTTATATATATATATATATATATATATATATATATATATATATATATATATATATATTACTAGACACTTTCTATTTTTTATTTCTTCTAATTATTTGGTTTGTCATGAAATTCATTCGCATCTCCAATACATTTTTCAACTTATCATGACTTTTATGTAATTATGTTCAAATGATGTATGTCAATTAAATATTTTTTATGTATCACATTTGAATATTTCTATTCTTTTTTAATATTTTTATTTATTGTATATTTTTCTTTCACATGAGAATGTTTAACACTTTCAATTTAAGTGTTCAATAGCATAAACCTTTCATTTACTATGTAATATAAAAAAAAATATCTTCTTTAATCTATTACTATTAATTTTTGTTTTATTTTAAGAAATTTTTTCTTTCACTAAAAAAAATTTCGTTATTTCTCAACCATTGACTATGTTGATATTTGAAAAGTTTCCTTAGATCTCTAAGGTATTTTTCATTTTATCATACCCATAATTATACATTTATTTTCCTTTGTACAATTTCATCCAATAGTCTCTCAAATTGTTTCTAAGACCCACATTTGATAATTTTTTTAATATTTTTATTTGTTGTTTATTTTTATCATGTAGAATACTATTTTGAATATTTTATATAATTATTTTTTATTTTCTAACTCATTATCAATCATACTATAATTTTGTCACTATAATTGTATAAATAAATTTAATTTACTATAATATAAAAATTTAATCTAAATGTTATGATTTTTTTTTTTGTCACCATCTAAGATATATTGAAAAGGTATAAGATCTATGTTAAATTTTACTATTATTAGTTTAATATTTGTTCTTTGTGAGATTTTGATGTATTATAACTCCTATTAGTACATAAAAAAAGAGATTCATTTTAATTTAAAAATTTGAAGTAAAGAGACATTTCAAATATATTTTAATTTAAATATTTGTTTTCTTTTTATATTTTTTTTTAAAATATTTTTAAATTTTATTAACTAGGTTCCATTAATGCTTACAAATTTAATAAATGTTTTGGTTCTCATGAGATTTTATTTGATATTCTAATTTGAAATGTATACAATTATAGTTTATTTCTAAATATTTGATATCAAATAAACAACCCTTCTTTTAATATTAAATATTTGATAATATTATGTTTTCTTTACCATAATTTTTTAATATTTATAAAAAATAATTAATTAATATTGAAATGGTAAGAAAATAAATATGGGTATGGGTACAAGAATATACTTGTTACCCAGTGGGGATGGGGATGAGACAAAAGTTTGGTACCCGTTGGGTTTGGGTACAGTGATAGGGATGATTTTTTTTTCTATGAGGATGGGTATGGACTAGTAGGGGAAGCAACCTCAATACCCAAAGAGTAACACAATACACCCAAATATTTCATAGAAAAATGATGGGATAATGCCGTTTTAAAAGATGCAATTCCATCTAAATCATCACCAATAATAATCATATCATCAACATATAAGGTTAGCAAAATACGTCCTGTATTAGTTTTCCTGACAAATAATGCAGAATCATGATTACAAGCAACAGAACCAAGAGAGATAAATCTTGTAGAAAACTTCTGAAACCAAGCACGATGTGCTTGTTTAAGACCATAGAGGACTTTTTGAAGTTTGCAAACTTCAACAAATTTGTGAGAGACACCTGGTGGTGGAATCATCTAGACTTCCTCATGTAGATCCCCATTCAAAAAGGCATTCTTTACATCCATTTGAAAAATCTTCCATTGAAAAATAAAAGCGACAACAATTAAGGTACGAACAATAGTCATCTTTGTCACAAGGGAAAATGTTTCCTCATAATCCATGCCATACTCTTGGGTATATCTTTTAGCAACAAATCTAGATTTATACCTTTCAACTGAACCATCTGATTTTGTCTTGATTTTGTATACCCAATGAGACCCAATAGGACGTTTTCTTGGTGGTAATGGAACTAGATCCCATGTATGAGTCTGATATAGAGTAGTAAGTTCCTCGACCATAGCATTCTACCAAAGTGGATCACAAACACCCTCTCTATAAGATGAATGCTCATGAAGACGATGAATAGAGGTAATAAAAACAACAAATGAACTAGAATAAGAGGAATAAACAGAATTTGGTAGTTGAGTAGACTTATGATTACGACTGGGTTGAACAGGTGGTAAAGGAACCACAACCCCAAGGGATGATTGAGCAGGCATAGTAGGGGAATCAACAAGTACAATCTCTGGTGCGATTTCTGTAATTGGTGCTAAGACAGGTTTTGAAGTTTGTAGGAAGTAGGTGTAGTGTCATTAATATCAAAAGGATCAATTTTAATGAGGTTAGATGTAGTCAAATAATGTGAGCTAGCTGGAATAGAAAAGAATGGAATATGTTCTAAAAACACATGACGTGAGACATACAATTTTTAACTAACTGGATTAAAACAACGATATCCCTTTTGACCAAGACTATATCCCAAAAAGACGTGCAAAGCATACTTAACTGATAATTTAGTATGCTCAACATGTGGTTTTAGAACAAAACAGGTACATCTAAAAACACACAAAGTAGAGTAATCAGGTGCATAACCATACAATTTTTTAAAAGGAGACAAACTAGAATTATGTGAAGTCAGGATCCGATTCACAACATGGATTGTTGTAAGAATAGCTTCCCCCCAAAAGACACTTGGAACATCTGTAGATAACAAGAATGATCTTGCAGTCTCAACAAGATGAAGATGCTTTCTTTCAGCAACACCATTTTGTCGAGGAGTGTCATTGCAAGATGTTTGATGTATAGTTCTATTAGAGGCAAGTAAATTGGTAAAATCATAGAAGTGTATTCACTCTGTAACTTACAATGAAAGGTTTTTATGGTAGCAAAGTGTTGGGTCTTTACAAAAGCATTAATTTTTTTTGAAAATTATGAGAAAATCATACTGACGTTTCATAAGATAGATCCAAGTGAAATGAGTAAAATCATCAATGAACGAGACAAAATATCTAGAACCTCCTTTGGTGGATACAGGAGAAGGTCCACACACATCAGAATGCACAAGATCAAAAGGACCAAGAGAAGAAGAAATACTTTTATTAAAAGGTAAAGCGAAAAACTTTGCCAGTTTACAACCACTATAGTCAGAAATATCATGATTGTCCAAAGTACCTAAGACTGTTGTAGTTGCTAAAAACTTTAAATGAGATGCAGAAACATGACCTTAACAAGAATGTCACAAATAAAAAGGTGAAGAAAAAGACAAACGAAATAGAGATAAATCTATACTAGAGGCTGGAACTATTGATTCCCTGAATTGATTCAAGACATAGAGTCCACCTAGCCTACGACCTATCTCAATCACCTTTTGAGATGTGCGGTCTTGTACAAAATATACAGATGGATAGAAACACACATTATATCCAGAATCATAGATATTTCTAACAAAAGCAAGATTCATAGCAAGGCCAGGTACGCAGTAAACATCGGACAAAGACAAAGATGGTGTGGCCATAGTACCAATACCAGATAAGGGAACTGAATCATTGTTAGCAGTTGCGATTGACATGGATGAGTCAGTTGATAACGAAACAAAAGAAGGCAAATGATGTGACATATGATTAGTGACACCCGAGTTAATGATCCATTTGTCAGAGGATATATTTGGTGATGATGTACCTTGAGATTGCAAAGCTATGTTGGTATGTGATTGGAAAACAAGTATAATTTCCTTTGCTAATAATAAGTCATACCTCCTTTGCAGTATCATATTTTGTCAATTGAGCGCCAACCGAGTATATGGTAGAATTATTGACACAAGCAATAATTTTAGAATTGTCAATTTCCCATACCTCTAAAGTAGTAGCATAATCATCGGCTTCGGTGTCAATCAATTTTGCCTTAGCACCTGAAATATAATCCCACATAGACTTTCTACAAATAAAGTTTTTCATAACATAACTCCAGTAGGAATAATTTTTACTATCCAATTACACACTAATAGACTCAAGAGAATTATTTTACAAGTCACCACAACAAAGTGAATACAAAATATGCAAACCACATTAGGGAAGCAACAAACAAAACATAATACAAATCCAATATTAGAGGAATGCAAATACCTTAAAATGGCATAAAGAACATGTGCAAAACCTTTAAAATGCCTCAAAGTAGAAAACAAAACTATGATAAGATGAAACTTGAAAAATTGCGAAAGATGCTTAGGGCTTAAGGCTTAGGCAAGAGGAGCTACTCCCATCTCAATCATAAAATAGTTGCGAAAGAGACTTAAGGCTTAGGGCTAAGGATTTAGGGAAGAAAAACTACTACAAGAATCCTTTTTCAATTATAAAATTTGTGAAAGAGGCTTAGGGCTTAAGGCTAAGGGCTAATGGTTTAGGAAAGAGGAACTACTGCAAGAATCCCTTCTCAATCATAAAATTTACAAAAGAGGATTAAGGCTTAGGGCTAAGGGTTTAGGAAAGAGGAGCTACTACAAGAATCCCTTCTTAATCATGGATCGTTTGGGGCTCTTGATACTATATAGAAAAGAAATAACAAGAAATATATGGAGAAAGGGATTGTGTATTATTGAGTGTATATAAAATGTTACAAGAGGTGATATATATACATACAAAGCTAACCCTAAAAGCCAAAAGTGTGTGCGTGCGTGTGTGTGTGTGTGTGTATATATATATATATATATATATATATATATATATATATATAATGGCAGATCTTTGGTCAATAATTTTTGGAGGAGTCAAAATAAAACACTCAAAATTTATATATTTAATTATTCTCTCTAATACAATATAATTTAATATAATGGTACCTACAAAAGAAAATAACTGTAATGTACAAAAGAAATCATGCATAGGATATTCCTATATTTGAAGACATTTCCTCGAATCACATTCCAAAGAATAAATACAAAATTTCTCACCTGTAATTATTATTTGAACCTTAAGAAAGAACTCCTCTAATTGAACGGTTAGATTATTAGTATCATGCTTACTAGTATTTAAAGAAGTTGAATCCATTCTTTAAAAAAATAAATCTATTCTTTTATTTTTCATCAATATATCTATTTTTTTAAGTTTAAGATTAAAAAATAATTTATCATAATCAAATAAAAAATTCAAAGACACAATTATTAAAAAAAATTATGATAATTGAACCACAATTAAATATCGATAATGAAAAAAACAATACATTATTTTTCTTTTATATTCATAAAAAATGAATATACAAAGGCTCATGAGACTAAAAAGATAATACTAACTATTGAACTAATATTTCAGTATCAAGTGAGATAAATAAAAGTTACTTTTTTCTTTAAGAATGGAAGAAAATAGATGAAAAAATGAGAGTAAAAATAGTGAGTTTGTGTCTAACTTATCTTTTTCTTCATAAACAAAAAAAATTGTAAGACTGAAAGATGAGAACAATATGTGACAAACTCAAAAGACAATAAGAAAGAAAATGAAAAAATAACTTAATAAATATTTTTATTCTTTATTATAATTTATTAATGTTTTATTATTTATTAACATTAAATGTTGTGTTATAAAAGAAATAAAAAGATATTTGTTATGAATTCATGATTGTCCATTGATTTGATAATTTACTCATATGATTGATATGATTGATACTTATATGATTCATTACTCTTTATGTAAATATTTGTAATAATTAGTTGATTTGTTTTCTTTATGGATTACATATTATATCTATAAATATGACTTTTCCTATTAGTAATAATACACAGAAAGTTGCTCCCTATTCTCTCATCCTCTATTCTTCCTCCCCTTCTCTCTTATTAGCTTCATTTCATAATACGTTATCAATACGATGCTTCAACCAACTAAGGGTTAGTGGAAGTTTTTTTTCTCTTTAAGGACAATGTTTTGCGTGTCTCAATCCAGGCTCTTTCTAATTCTTTCTTCATTTAAAATTTTATCTTATATTCTTATTCTTGGGATAATAATTGTTTGACTTTATCAATTTTCTTCTTCATCTTATTATTATTTTTATTATGATGGTGATTATTATTATTATTATTATTATTTTATCTGCTAGTTCTAAACACGCAAAACGTTGCAAAATTTGGATTTGTGACCCTTGATATTACAAGGAAGAATTATTTATATTGGATATTAAATGTTGAAATACATTTAGATGCAATGGGTCTTGGTGATACCATTAAAGAAAGAAATAAAGCATCCGAGTAACTAATTTGTTCCTACGAGAACACTATTATGAATAGAGATTTCACAAATATTATGAATTTATTTCATGCCTTTGTATGGCTGAACAAAGCAATGAAGCTTTTAATGAAAAATCATGAGATCCATCAAACCTGCTCCATTCCCAGAAGTGAATACAATAATAAATATTATGAATTTATTTCAGGCCTTTGTATGGTTGAACCAAGCAATGAAGCTTTTGATGAAAAATCATGAGATCCATCCAATTTGCTCCATTCCTAGAAGTGAATGCAACAATAAATATTATGAATTTATTTCATGCCTTTGTATGGTTGAACCAAGCAATGAAGCTTTTGATGAAAAATCATAAGATCCATCCAATATGCTCCATTCCTAGAAGTGAATGCAGCAATAAATATTATGAATTTATTTCATGTCTTTGTATGGTTGAACAAAGCACTAAGATTTTGATGGAAAATCATGAAACTTGTCCAATCGGTTCTGTTCCATTCCTAAAAGTGAATGCAACAACATTTGATTTATATTTTCATGATTGGTATTTGATTATGGACATGGTTATAAAGAAAATTTCAGACAAATTTTGTCACCTGAAGTGGCACAATAATGTGAAAAAGGGAAAAGAAAATGTGAAAATATTGGCAAATAAGATGAAAGTATATATTATCATTACGATGGTAAAGGCCATTTGAGTTGTACTTGTCGTACACCAAAGCATCTTACAAATAATGAGAAGAACATATAAATACACTTTGCTTATGAGATGGTGATTCTGATTATGGCCATATAGATGCTACTCATCTTGATATTATTATTTTATTTGCTAAACCAAATGGAAGTATGAATCACCTCATTGGTTATGAGAGTGTTAAAAAAAGATGGATTTTCTCATATTGATATTTTTGTTTATATGAAGAATGAATGTTGGCATTAACACCAATGATGAGGATATGTGTCTTATTGATAGTGCAACAACTTATACAATTCTCAAGAGTATTAATTTTTTCTCTTGTTTGGTAATGCGAGACATCAATGTTAGTATTATTTATAGTACAACAAATATATGTGAAGGCTCTGAAAGAGCTATTATACTTCTACCAAGAAGTTGAATATAAACTTATTGAACTTCCAATAGTTTGACTTATTTACAGTTTGACTTTTCGACTGTCACTTTGATGAATAAGTTTTTCCAACATTAGGGGGGAGAAAGAAAACAATTGGAAAAGAATATTGGTTTGAATGAATTATCATTATCTTATCTTGATTCTCGTACAAAAGAATGTGATATGGAAGTTCAAAGAATAATTCATTTACAAAATTAGTCAATCAATTACCAAATGTTCTTACTGACAGAAAGGGTAATCAAATCATATATACCAGCTACTAATGCTTCGAGTATATTTGATATTAATTCATAACACGCCTAAAGCGTGCTAGGCCTGTTAATTCCAAAGACATGTTTGAAGCATGGTAGGTCTATTGGTTCCAAAGATTAAAACTCTTGAATGAGAAAATGAGCTAAAATACAAAATGATCTAATCGAAAAGGTTGAAATCCCAAAAGATTCATTTGACATAATTAATGATTCGGTTCTATAAGAACCTCAGATACCTAGAATTGTTGAAAATGATGAGATCTCAATAAATTATGTCATGAATCATATATTATGGAACCAAAATGAAGTCAACATCGACAAAACTTTTACATATAATATAACAATGAATGCTATAAATGACAATGAGGATCAATAATAAATTATCATTGAAGATTGTCGACAAAAAAATGATTGGCCAAAATGAAAATATGCAAAGAAGCATAACTAGATTTGTTTGCTAAATGAAAGGTTTTTGGATCTATACTTCTCACACCTGAAGGTGTCAAACCCGTTGGGTACATATGGATTTTTGTGCAAAAATCAAATTAAGAATGATGAAATTGTTATATACAAAGTACAATTGGTTGCTCAAGATTTTTCACAAAATCTAATATTTATTTGTGAAAAGACATATTCTCTGGTATTGGATGCAAAAACATTGCAATATTTGACTATCCTAATTACACAACAAGGTTTGCATTTACATCTAATGGATGATGTTACAGCCTATATGTACGGTTCTCTTGAGAATCATATTTATATGAAAATCCCTGAAGGATTTTATTTGCCCAACAAGACAAAATCTAAAGAGGGTTATTCAATAAAATTGAATAAGCCCTTTTATTGATTAAAGCAATCAGGATGTGTGTCTTATTGAGTACTTATTAAAAGAAGGATATATAAATGATCCTATTTGTTCTTGTATTTATATGAAAAGATCCAAAAATGAATTTGCCATAATTATTGTTTATGTAAATGACATAAATATTGTTGGAACTTCTAATGAGTTCACAAAGGCAATTGATTGCTTAAAGAAATAATTTGAGATGAAGGACCTTGAAAAGACAAAATTTTTGTTTGAGATTACAAATTGAGTATTTAAACAAAGATGTTTTTTTATACATCAAGACGCTTATATAATTAAGTTGCATAAAAATGTTCTAAATGGACAAGTCGCATTCATTATGTACTCTCATAGTTGTGAGGTCGTTAGATGTTAATAAATGCTCTTCTTAGACCTTAAGAAAATGATGAAGATCTTCTTAGTCCATAAACATCATATCTTAGTGTCATAGAAACGCTAATGTATCTTGCTAAGTATACTCGACCTAATATTGCATTTGCTATAAATTTTTTAAGCAAGATATAGTTCTTCAACTACAAGAAGAAAATGGTTTGGAGTAAAACATATACTTCGTTACCTTAAGAGTACTACGAATATGAGTTTATTCCATCCAAATGATTCAGAATCAGACCTATTAGGTTATGTATATGCATGTTATTTTACATATTCTCACAATGTCATAATGGTTGATCACAAACAAGATGTTTGTTCACATGTGGTAGTACAATGTTTCATGATGGTGTATGAAACAAACCATAGTAGCAACATCGTCTAATCATACATAATTACGAGGAAAGTTGTGAATATGTTTGGTTAAGGTCTATAATTCAACATGTGCAAGAAACTTGTGGCTATCCCTGACAAATATGGAATCAACAACCATATATGAAGATAAATATATTGTTCAATTGAAAGGATGGTATAGATATCCAAAAAAACATTCATGTGAAAATCTAGCAGGTCTATTTATAAAGCCTTTGCCAAGAAGAACTTTTGAGCAAATGATTCACAAGTTCGGACTCTGTCACCTTAATGATGTAAGTTTACATGAGAGGGAGAAATAGAATATGTGATAAACAATATTGTATTAAAGAATACAGAATGTTGTACTCTTTTTCCTTCACTAGTTTTTTTATCCCAAAGGGTTTTTCCTAGCAAGGTTTTAACGAGGCACATTCTCTTATCAATGGATACTCAAGGGGAGTGTTATGAATTAATGATTGTCCATTGATTTGATACATTTACTCATATGATTGATATGATTGATACTCATATGATTCGTTACTCTTTATGTAAATATTTGTATTAACTAGTTGATTTGTTTCCTTTATGGATTATATGTTGTATATATAAATAAGACTCTTCCTATCAGTAATAATAAACATAAAGTTGCTCCCTATTCTCTAATTCTCTATTATTCCTCTCCTTCTCTCTTATTAGCTTCATTTCATAACAATATCTAATTTAATTTCCACCAATTCTCTGATATATACATTACATATAATTTAAAATTTTTTAAAAATTTTAAAAATTTCAAGTATATAAATATATTATTTTAACAAATTTTAGGGAGGCCATGACCCCTCCAGCCCCTTAAAAGATATATATATATATATATATATATATATATATATATATATATATATATATATATATAATTAGTTACATAAATTTAATACCAAAATATATAAACTATATATGGATATTATGTTGATTCATGAATCGATCAAATTAAACTATGTATGTCCTATAAACTAATTTTTGTAACTCGAAGTTCAATATCTATTTTGGTCAATGAATTAACTTCACGAAAATGATTGTGCTGATAAGTTAACTAATCTAATTTTCATTCCTAGAGAATAATTTAAATGATTTAATGTTTTACCTTCATGTATTTTTTATATTTTTTTTATAACATGTTTAGTTTGTTTGTGTCTCGAGAAGTATAAATTTTATCATGGGTTTGGTATGACCTCCATATGCTTTGTATTCTTTTATTTTATTTTTTTAATAAATTTTCGTGTGATGACAAATGATTAATGAGCTTTGGAGTGTCAGCATAGCTGAGATATCAAAGTTGATAGTGATGCCTAACATGACCTTATGTGGAATTAATTTCAACGAATTAATTTATTAAATGGAGTTTCAAATTATTTTAGTTGATTTGGCTAATTTTCAACCTATTTTTTGAATGCTAACGAAAACTATGCATTATTAGAATTGATTCTAAACATTAAAATAAATAAATAAGAGAGAGTTATAATAGGTTTGTTGAGTTTAATCCAATATAGGACATGTTTGGGACATGTATTACAATTGGATTAGTGTTACATAATGATGAGTCTATCAAGGGAAGAATTCACTAGATAGATTTAACAACAATGTGACCGTAGCCCAACTAACATAAGATATTGACACTACTTTTAACCCAAAACCTTAAGGCAATGAGTGTATGGGTTATATGTTGCTTAACTTTCTCATTTCTACCCAATTGTTGGGAATCTAAGTGTGAGTTTAAGCCACACATTGATAAAAATGAGAAATTTAAGCAACATATAAGGTAAAAGATCCATAAAATTATTGCCTTAAGGTTTTTGGTTGGAGTTGGTGTCAATCCCATATATGGTTGGGCTCTAGTTCAGGTAAGTGTGTTTCATTAAGATGAGTGACAATTAGAAAGAGGTACTCGAGGTTGAGAATCTTTTGCTTAAGGGAAAATGTACCATGTGGAAGGGACTCAACCTTGAGAGTGGAGATTGTTGGAATAGGAGTGTGAATCTAAGTCCCACATTTGGTAGAAATGAGAAAGTTGAACAACATATATGGTAGACGACCATAAACTCATTGCCTTAAGGTTTTGGGTTGGAGGTAGTGTTAATCCCTTATATAGTTGGGTTCAGGTTTCATTAGTGTTGTATCTCTCCAATGATTTCTTCCCTCGAAAGACCCATCACATAGGAACAACACAATATATCAATTGATCACTTTAAATAATTTAGGTTATTCATGTTGATGGGGAAGGATCTATAACCTAAAAATTGTGAGAGAGATTTAGAAGTAGGTTAGTAGAAAGGTAGTTTGTAGGTTTGAGAATGTTGGTAGGTCACATAAAGTTGTGGAATAGAACAACTACGAAGATTGTTATTTAGGAAATTCTGGGAACAATTTGAGGCCATTTATAATAAATGCACTAATAAAGTTCCCGAGTTTCTATTTTGTTCGAGGTTATGTGGGGTTGACACTTTACAAATGTCTTGCAAGATAAGAAGAATTTTAAGTGTAGTGATACATTAAAAACATATGAAGAACATGATTTCTTTTGTAACATAAGAAAGTTCTTTTGGGGGGCCTCAACATGATATTGTTGAGACAAAACAAGTTCTACAAGGTGCTTGCAGAATGGAAGATAAACAATTTCAAAATATGGGATTATTGTGGGGGTTAAATATGTTTTTGGTCCCTTAACTTTTAGTGAAAATTGGAATTAGCCTCGTTTCAAAATTTGGCCATATTTTGTCTCTCAACTTTAGAACTACGTGGATTTAGTCCTTTTAACTAAATTTTGCTAAGTTTATTTGACGTTTCAAACGCATTTCTCAATTAATATTGAACCGGAAATAAATTATATGTTGTAAACAATTCAAATGTTATCATGAAATACATTTGAAACATTAAATAAACTTTAAGAAAATTGGTTAAAAGGATCAAATCCACGCAGTTTTAAAGTTAAAGGACTAAATTGGACCAACGTTTCGAAGAGAGATTAATTTCAATTTTCACTAAAAGTTAAATGACTAAAAACATATTTAACCCTTATTGTAGTGAACGTCATACAATTAAATAATATTTTTTAATTGTTTTCATAAACTTAGTAGATATTAAGATGATACTTATCTTTGATATGGTTTGGTGAAGTGTATTGTGATTAAAATTGTACTAGTAGGCCGAGGAGGAGGACACCTTAGCCAACACTACAACATGGGATAAAATGCTTAAATATCCACATAGGTAGCATGATAAATCGCAATTAAGTAACAATAGATTAAAGGTAATTAAGCAAGTTAGGAAACCCTAAAATAAGGTAAACCTATAAACCCTAAATCGAACAAACAGGACCCATGCAAGTACTATATATAGTCATTGGTCATTAGGTATGTTTGTAGATTCATTTATTAATATATTACTATTCACTACAAGTTATTGACTTGAGTGTTGAGTATCTTTGCAGGCTCCTCCGCAGAAAACATCCAAGTCATATCAGAATAGGACATATCGACATTGTTGGTAGAGAACATATGGACCTAAAGAGTGACAAAACAAGTGGATTCATGTGCTTCTAGGTACATCTCGACCTAGCAAGAACAATTCTATACCGATATTGCTCAAAAGGGCCCAAGATAAAGGAATTTTTATTGCGTTGTTGGCCATACACCATACTAGGTCCCCCTTGTGAAATTTCCTCAACTTGACCTTAATGTTATACCCAATGGCAACAAGGAGGGTAAAGATGCCTGGATCGCATTTTTTTTTTCTCAATTGTTTTTTCTCTTTTTTTCTTTGTTTGTATTTACATTTTTCTCTTTATTTATATTTATCTCTCTTTTTTCTTCACTCTCAATCTTTTCTTCTTCATTAGGCCAACAACTCATTTCTCCCTCACTCTCTTTTTCTTTTTTAGTCTCTTCATCATTTGTTTCTTTTTCTCTCAGATTATCACCAATCTTCTTCCCTGCTATAGTGCCTTGTTTAGTAGTAATGCTTTTGCATTATTCCTTGGGGATTGCTTACCTTGGTGTTTGTTGAGAATTGACCTTCCTACTGCTCAGCCATTTGTTTAGCCAACTGCATACCTGTACTTCCAAATTCTTGATGGATGTTTTAGTATTTTTCTTGTTTGTTGTTGACATTTCGATGAATTATATTAAAGTATCATCCATTTTTGACAGTTTATCATGTTGAAAGGTTGTTGCTTCTAATATGGTACTTGTTGTGGTTGTGGGAAGGTCCAACATCTTCTCTCCAACTAGAGATTTCATTTTGGTTGCTTTTCCATCCAACATTATGGTTATAATAATTATTGCTATAACTATATAGCCTTCTTTGATTATTCATGTAATTAACTTGCTCCTCTTGAGATGGTTCCGCAATTGAGTAGTGACCATTGAAATGGTTTCCTACACAAAAATCACAGCTCATTACCTGTTGAGATGAATTTTGTGCTAGTGATTCAATCTACATCTTTGTCATTTGTTCTATTAGTTCCTCCATCTGTTGTGATATGAGCTTGTTTTGGGCCAATATGGCATTTTGTGTGTCCAGTACCCGAATTCCCCTTTTTGATGGCTAACTCCTATCATGATGTGTTTGGTAATCACTTGCAGCTAGAGCTTCAATGATTGTCATGGCCTCTTCAACACTTTTTGTCATCATAAATCCTCCTGTAGAAGCATCCAACAACATCTTTGTGTAACATAATCAAAAGCTTGTGTCTTGATCAAGGGCATGGTTAGTGCAATTCTCTATCCTTTGGAAGCATAACACTCGATCATTATGTTAGACGTTTGAGCCTATGCTAGATGCTTAATTGTTGTCTAAAGCACTTGAGCGAGGTGAAGGATAGTATGTAGGGGCAATCCTTAGTGTATCTATAAGGGCCCATCACCCCCCCCCCCTCTCCAATTATTTTCTATGTATATATATATATATATATATATATATATATATATATATATATATAATTTTAATGCATTTGATATTTTTAAAAATTTTATATATTTTTTGTATTAAATATGTTTTTAATTTTTGAGTTTTAATGTGTAATTAAAATTTGTCTTTATTTGAAACTTTAATATAGTTTGGTCCATAATGTTAAAAATAAATAGATATAGTTATTTTAGTCCAATTACTTTAAATTTCTTTTAAAGTATAGACGCGTTTCATGCTAGCATTTGAGTTGTTTATAGTGTCTGACACATTCCCGTTTCAATATCTACTGAAAAACGCGTTTGACACATAAAAAAATTAACATAATTGTGTTAAAAGGACTATATTCATTCATTTAAAATTTGAGGACTAAAATGTATTAAAGTTTCAGATAGTAACGAATTTCAAATTTGCATCAAAGTTCATAGACTAAAAACATATTTAACCTTTTATCTTGGCATCCCCTAAGTTTTGTCTAAAGATCTGCCACTGGTAGTATGCATGAGTTCTAGATTCTTGGAGAAACATGTAGTTATGTTGAAGGCACTCAAGCGTTGATGATTGTTCAAGAGTTAGTGCATGGTTGAAATTTGTTTGAAACATGTTGGTTGGTATATTGCTAAAGTGTTGGTAAGAAACTAAAGAAATGAACACTTAAGTAACTGGCTAAGCATTAGAACAAGTAGAGTAAATAATTTATTCTCACTCTCAAGATGAATCTCACTCAAGTGTAGAGTGATTGCTTAAGTAGGGAAGTTTGTTCTTAGTGTGGGAAAAGATGTTGGTCAACCAATGTTTTATTTTTTGTATGTATGTGTGTTGGCATGTGTTACAATATGAATTGATGGTTGTGATATATACATTAATAAATTAATTATATATGTTTGAAATATATGATTAAAGATATGCATGTTTATTATATGATGAACATGTTTATTTAAATGTCTATTTACTTTCTTTATTAAATTTTAATGAAATATCTTTTTTAATATAATAATAAAGATTATAATACATCAATCACACAGAGAAAAAAAAAAGCTAATAATAATTTAAATTTAGACATAAATATTTCATATTTCTATTTTCAATCTATGTTGGATAATGATAAACAAGAATTGTGACAATAACATTAAATTATTAAAAAAAAAGTTAAAATGCCTTTATAGAAATGCATGGTAAAATTAGACTTGTGAAAATAAGTTAGAAAATAAAAAATAATTATATAAAAAATATCAAAGCAATATTCTATATAATAGATAAAAATATTATATAGAAGTCAAAATGATTAAATATATGCCCTAGATTTGATACATCACTAAACGAAATAATACGAAGGAAACAAAAATGTATAGTTAAGGATATGATAAGACGGAAAGAGATAATTAAAAATGTTTTAGCAAAACAAAAGTTCTTCAAATGAAACAAAAATTAAGGATAAAAGAGAATAAAAAAGATAAGTTTATTATATTACCTAGTGAATGAAGGGTTTACTTGATTAAATAGTTAAAATTGAGACTCAAACATTCTCATGTGAAAAAAGTAAATAATAAATCAAAATGTTAAAAAGAAGTACAAATAATCAAATGTGAGATAAAAAACTATTTGATTAACTGAAATTAATAATACACCATTTGAAGATAACCCCATAAATAATAAGAAAAAGTTTAATTTAGGTTGTGATAAGAGTGTAAAGTACATTGGATATTGGAGTGAATTTGTGGATATAGAAAAGTTAAATAAGAAGGAAAAATGTATTATAAAAGAAAAAAAATACAAAAGTAAAAATTAAAAGAATTTTATATATATATATATATATAATTTCTACTTTAGTAATTTAATAATTTAAATGGGGACGAGATGATGACAAAGATGAGTATTGGGATGTGGATGAGGATGAAAACAACTCATATGAAGACTATGAAGACAGGAAGGATATACATATTCATCCTATCCTCATAGCTAATTGAAAATAAGTTATTACTTATACATATACTTATGCCCAGTTAATATGGGGATTGTCGGTCAAAATGGAAATTGATTTGAATAATACACATGGGAATGAATTTATTTACTATCCCTAAATTAGTATGTAGTGTTATATGTTTTGTTATGTGTTTTTCGTCTTTCAAAAAGTGATTTATGATGATCTCATATGCATTGGAAATAAACATGATGTAGTTGAGATTATCCACTAAAGATGTCGAGAAATACACTTATTTTCTTAACAATACAACAATATTAATTTGTGTTATGTAAATTAAATATGATGTATGATTATATATATATATATATATATATATATATATATATATATATATATATATATATATATATATATATATATAATTGATATTAAATTATTAAGAAATATATAAATCAGAAAAACAAAAAAATTATATTTTTTGTTAAAGTATTTTATATTATTTAAATACCATTGCATGCAAATATTTAAATATGTATTATTGAATGAATGAACAAATGTATAGTTTTAGAACTTTCTTACTTTCCTTTTCACCTTACGTTAATGTTTTTGAAATAGTACTCTCTCTTTTTTACAATATTTTATACTTAAAAGAATAACTATTTTAACAATATTTTAATTAATGATGTCTTACCTAAATTCTTAAATTTTTTTCAAGGACACTTTAAGTTATTCAATAAATCCTTGTTTAGTTAAAAATCACTACTTTTATATCTAAAATATCATATAAAGATACTTTCTTTTACATTTTTTTATCCAAATTTAGTTTGTAATTCTTGAAGTCTGTTGTTAAAAGTAAATAATTTCAACTTAAAAATTAGGGAAAACATAAATAAAACTAAAAGCATGAAAAAAAAAAGTTAAACTCTTTGTACAACTTTTTAATGATGAAATTATAAATTCTTTTAGTAACTTTTGCAATAACAAATTTGTAAACTTTTATGTACAATTTTTAGAAGGATGAAATTGCGAACTTTCTTTATAACTTTTGCATCAATAAAAATGCAAACCTTTTTATACAATTTTTGCAAAGATAAAATGTAAATGATAAAGTGACATAGTTTTAGCACTCAACAAGTGTTCACTTCTCTATCTTCTTCTTTAAAAGATAATATTATATAGAGCTTGAAAAAATATTCGTTGCAAATCTCTTTTTGGTTAATGAGAGGTTTTGAACTCAGATAACTTCGTCTTCTTTGTCTAATAAACATAGATGTATAGATGCACTACATGTGCTTCATGCTACATTAAATGTCAATCTCCTCTTTAAATAACACATTGATAGTTGGTAGAACATATCAACACTAAGTCATATAAATTTTTACTCAAAGTGAAGTAAAAATGAAGATTATACAAGACAAATAGGTAAGTCAAAGTTGACATAAACTTATATTAGAATGATTGTTAAAATAAAACAGGTTTAGGTCGGTGATCTTAGTGTAAACTTGTGCTTTGTCGACTATTTGGATAGTCAAAAAGACAAAAATATTCTCTATAACTAGATAATAAGCTTTAAGAATATTTTTGTTCGGCACGATGTGAGTTTAGAGATTAATTGCATGTACCACATGTTAAAGTTTTTACTTATAAGATGAAGTGAAAACTACACAGTGTTGTATTGCTAGTCAAACGAAACACTTTTGTTTCCTATGATGTTATTTTTCATAATTTCTTATCTTTCATGTGAATATCTTCCTGTTTTATAATTTGTTCCGAGAAACATTTAATCAACAATTAGGTCAATTGATCTTTACTCTTTTTTTAAAAACACAATTTAATCAAGTAAGATATTCTTTATTATATCATTTATATTTTTATTTAACAGTTTACTTCTTCTGACATCTCTATTATAGGGTTACCAAGTCATAAATTTTATAATTTTTTTATTGAAAAATGCCGACATGACATAAAATTTAAAATCTTCAGTAATAATGAAAAAAATATTTTTCTATCTTAGAAAATATATTTTTACCAACAACCAAAGAAAATATTAATTAGCGTATAAGTTTATGATTCAAATCCTTACATAGCAGTAGAAAGAAACTAAAAAAATAAATCTTCAAAAAGAACCCAAAAAAATTAAATTAAGATATCATATAATGACTCTTACAATGGATATAACTTTAAGATTGTATAACTATAATTCATCTAACATATTTAGAACCCAACTATTATATCATATATATATATATATATATATATATATATATATATATATATATATATTAAAAATGATTAAATATATTTTTATCATATAATATTCAATGAAAATTAGGATCGGTGTTTTTTTGAAATTTAGACCTAATTTTTAATTTTTCAATTGTGAATTTAATTTTTATAACTAAATTTTGTTAAATTTATTTTACATTAAAATAATATTATTTTTTCTTTTTTATTTAGATTTGAAGTATATAGACAATGACTCTGTGGTTTAACATGACTCAGCTAATGTGATTCCAAGAAATGCACTTAAGTCAATTTTTATTTATTGATTTTACTTATAATAATACTATCCAATAAATATTTCTTGAAAGTTGTAATATTGATTGTATTTATAAGAGTTTGAGACGGGTTAAATTTACCCACATGCCTTAAAAAGATAAGGTTACCTTATATACTAAAGTATAGACACAATTTTTTACTATATATGTCACGATCTTTTTTATGCTTGTAACTATATTGTAATTTGTTAGAAACTTTTGTTTAAGAGTGCTGCGGATTTCAATTAATTATTATGGGATTTATTTAGCTTCTCAATAATTATTTTTGAAAGAGAAAAAGTTAAAAGAAAAATAAAATCCATTTCTTTGTTGTATGAGATAACTTTGGAAACGTTTTATTATTTTTCAAAATTTTATTTTTAACTTTTGCATGAACCAAAGTTCAGTGTAAAACCAAAGACTCTTTGTATGAATTCAAGTATTGCATTACTTTATATCAAAGTTATTAGTTATGTGAATTGGGTTTAGCCTACTCTAAAATAACATGAAAATTATTCAACAAAAAATATGCAAGTAATGTACGGAGCAAACATAATTTAATGTGGTTGAATAAGAGGGGTTATATTCAATCATTAATAAAATTAGAAGACTAAACTTAATTAAAGTTTTAAATAAAGATAAATCCCAATTTTAAATTGGGTGACGAAAAATATATTTAACACTTATTAAAATATAATTTTGCTTATGTAAATTTGTGAAATGAACTCCTGAATAATCTTATTTTTGTTTAGAAAACGTTACATAAACACTTTTCAATCCTACAACCTTACCCTCTTCCTATGATTTACTGTTTTTGCAAATTGAAAAGCGATACAAATCCGAAAAACAAAAACGAAAAACACAAAAAGTGATAAAAAAGATATATGCCAATAAACTTCTTGTATGATATAGCAATAATTTAATATATTTATAAAAAATTGTAAAATATTTACATATATAATTGATTGAATTAATAGCATAATCCATTAAGTTTAAAAATATTATTTTATTACTTACATGTACCGGTCACAATAATTATATTATTAATATATTCTAATATTATATATTAAATATAAAATAATATTATTTTTGAAATATATATATATATATATATAATAAAAATTTTAAAATAATAAATAGAATTAAATTAATTAATTTAAATTTTGATACTTTATAAAATAATTATCTTAGTATATTACGTAATGTGTTATCACGTTTTCGTATAAAATATATATAATATTATATTGATGTTATAATATTATTAAGTTAATATATGAAATAAATTAAATTTATTAAAAATAAAATTAAATAAATAAATAAAAAGAAAAAATAATTATTAATAAATAAAAACAAAAATTAACCGTTAAAATAATTTTAAAAAAATGTTTAAAAATAATATTAAAAATTATTGTATTACATCAAATCAATCAACTTCAAAAATTTTCACTTATTTTCTTTAATTTTCCACATTTTTTTTCTTAATTAGAATAGTATTATCTTTTACTCACTTTTTTCATCCAAACAAAAACAAAATGATAATACTTTTTTTCAAAAGGATTTATATTTTAAAATAATATGTTAAAGGAGTATTTAATAAAAAATAGGATGTCTGATTCTTATCTCCTTTTTTGTTTTTACTTTCCTTTATGTTTTGGTCTTTGTAAAGAAAGACAGAGAAAGAAGATAAAAGCTGTCCCCACAGTTAAAAAAAAAAACACCATTCCAAATAATAAAATAACTGACCAATTTAATCCTTAATTGCATATTTCTCACATTTAATAATTCCCATAATCTATAATCAAACACATCAGGTTGTATTTAATTATCAAAAGAACAAAAAATCTGATACTTAGAAGATGAAAAAAGCACCTCTCTCTCTCTCTCTCTCTCTCTCTCTCTCTCTCTCTCTCTCTCTCTCTCTCTCTCTTTCTTTCTCTACTTCACTCACTCCTCTTTTACTGCTTTATGTGAAAGTAAGAAACGAAACTCGCTCCTTAGGTTCAAACAGAAAGCCGAGTGAGTAAGATAAAGAGCTCTCTTAGGCCTTACCTTAGCCAAATAAATATTCACACAAACAAACAAACATAGTCGCAACTCCACAGAGAAAGAGAGAGAGATGAAGAATCGGTTTCTCTGTGTTTGTTAAGCAAACCATTGTAGACTTTGCTCAGATCAAAAACATTGTTAGAAGAAGAGAAGAAAGTTTGCTGTGTGTGTAATTGTCAAGAGAAAGGAAAAAAAGTGCACAGTGAGAGATATAGAGATATAGAGATATAGATATAGTGAGAGAGAGATGGTGGGCTCAGGAGCATCAGATAGGAGCAAAGAAGCTGTAGGGATGATGGCCCTTCATGAGTCCCTCAAAAGGGTGTGTCTCAACTCAGACTGGACTTACTCTGTCTTCTGGACCATTCGTCCTCGCCCGTATGCCATGCCATGCCATGCTTCTCACTTTTTTTCATTCTCTCTCTTTTTCTGCCTTCAATCCTCAACTGGGTCTTCTCCATTTCTTGCAGGAGAGTTCGAGGTGGTAATGGCTGCAAGGTTGGAGATGACAACGGTAGCTTGTAAGCATACTAACCATATTAACCGTATTAACCATATTCCTCTCTCTCTCTCTCTTTCTCTTCATGTTTGTGTTAATTTAAGGTTTGGTGGGTGTGTTTTTAAGGATGCTGATGTGGGAAGATGGTTTCTGCCGAGGAAGTGTTGATGGAGAGGATCCTGTGAGAAAGGCCTTCAGCAAAATGTCCATTCAGTTGTATAATTATGGAGAAGGGTGGGTACTGGGTAGGTGTTTGTCATGTTGTGGTTTTTCATTCTCTTTCGTTTCTTACTCTTTCACTTTTTTTTTTTTTTCTCTCTTTTTCTTTCTCTCTGAAATCTTTTTCAGTATCAAATATATATATATATGGAGGGACTAGGGAGTTACTTATGCAGAAGCATGGTTTCTTTTTCCCTCCTCTGAACTTTGCTCTGATTGGATGGATTCGGATTTTGGAACAGGTTGATGGGGAAAGTTGCATCTGATAAGTGCCACAAGTGGGTCTTTAAAGAGCCCACAGAATGTGAACCCAATATCTCCAACTATTGGCAGAGTTCATTTGATGCTGTATGTATATGCAGATTCTTAACTTCTCTCTGATTTTTTCTTTTTTATTTCCCTTTTGTTTATTCAGAATATAAACATAGATGTAGATTTGGACAATAATATCTGCATTTGAAGTAGTAGGATGTTTTGTTTTTTCTGGTGGTTATTTTGTGGAACTGTTTGTTTGATGATTGATTGACTCAACCTCCTTTTTTGATGCCATTAACTGCAGCTTCCTCCTGAGTGGACAGACCAGTTTGAGTCAGGCATTCAGGTCAGAACAGAATCATGGTTTTGTTTGGCTTTTGTTGTTACTATTGGTCTAAACATATTTTCGTTTTACATTTTTCAACCTTTTGTTACATGACCAGACAATAGCTGTAATTCAAGCTGGGCATGGCCTTCTCCAACTTGGTTCTTGCAAGATTGTGAGTTCATCATCAGTATCTCACTTTTTCTCCCCAAAATTTGTTTAAATTCGTTTGGCTAAGTTGGAGAGAAGAAGTCACTAAAAAATATCAAACATTTGATATTTTTGGTTCTCTTTTCAGATTCCCGAAGACCTTCATTTTGTGCTTAGAATGAGACACACTTTTGAATCCCTTGGCTACCAATCTGGTTTCTACCTCTCCCAGCTCTTCTCTTCAACAAGGAACACTTCTTCTTCCACTTCCGTTCCTTCAAAACCATCCACCATTCCAGTTAGGCCACCTCCACTCTTCAACTGGGGTCAGAGGCCACTTTCTTCTGCCACCTCCATGCTATCTTCACCCAATTTTCAACAACATGCAGCGAGACTTGGGTTCCCTAAAGATGAAACAAACATGTTTCTGATTCCTCACGCATCATCTGAGAGTGCAAGAGTGGAGGACATGATGGGGGAGCATGAAAACGACATAAAATGGCCCAATGGCTTGTCTTTCTTCAATGCTCTCACCGGAAGAACAGATGATGCTAAGCTTCTGTTCAACCCTGATACCTTGGGGAACAAACCAGGTGATCAAACTCAGCATCACCCTCTTTCTCAAAATCCCAATTCAGATGCCTCCAACATGCAGAATGCTAATGCAACCCACCCAAATGAGTTCTTGAGCTTGGATAACAACCAAGATGATGCAAGGAAAATGGACAAGTTCAAGAGAAGCTTCACTCTACCTGCAAGAGTAGCCTCATCATCTTCATCCACTTCAATGGATCATCATCAAACACAAGGTGTGCAGTTCAGGAATTCTGAAGGAGCTATGTACCCGGATGTCATGGAAACCTTTTTGGAGTGATTTGGGGGGTTGAAATGAAAAAAGGTGAGTTTTTTAGTAAGGAAAAAAAAAATGAGAATATGTATCTAGGAAAAGTTACTTGTGTTCCTTTTTCATGTGTTGGCTTTTCACTTTGCATCTTGTGTTTCTTCTGTCTTCCACTTAATCAGACTTGATTAATCATCATTTGTTTGTTTCTTCTACTTCAATTAGACATAAAGTTTTCATGCTGTCTCTCGCCATCAGATTTTTAAATTTCAGATTCTGACCCATAATTGTACATTGAACAAAAATTATGAAAAGTCACACTAATCATTTAACGCACTTAATTAATTTATCAGTAATTTGTTTACTCATGTTTTTGATATTAAGATTTTCAATGCAAAGTTACATGATTACCCGGCTAAGCTAATGTGACTTTGAATGATTATTAGTGTATTTGCATTATAGTTTGCAAATCATAGTTAGGCACCAAAGGAAAAGTAACATTTTTCTTTTCGGTTTACTTTCATTTAGTCATTATCTGGGACCCAAAATTAAGTTCAGATATAACTATAGTTGTTAAGGATATTTTATTGTCTCTGTAACCTTTCACATGTAAGTGCTACTATATATTAAATATTTTAAATCACTTAAGAAAGCATTGAATGGATTCTGTGTTTGTAGCACAAGTATTTTGTTTAAGAAATAAAATTATAAGTTTGTATACAAACCAACTTAAAAAAAAATATTATATTATCTTCCTACAAAACATTTTTAACTCGTATAAAATATTCATTTGTATTCTTTTTATTTTCCTTTACTAGAAAGCTTGTGGAAAAGTTTACTCAAACGTGTTGTAAGTATTAAGCACTTTATTAAAGCCTTTAAAGTATTTTAAAAACTAAGAGGGAGTTCTGTATTTTGAATAATATATAGTTGCCTTTTCAGTAAAATGTTCTATTTTTAACTTTTTTTTTCATCATGTATATGTAGACACGAGCAAAAGACAATTCGTTTCGATAAATATATATATATATATATATATAAATATATATATATATATATATATATATATATATATATATATATATATATATATATATATTTGTG
>Ga0214545_1000972_pt1 | contig 50834 bp, 28 predicted proteins | sample CNSS4metaG_FD_160064 | JGI IMG/M metagenome (GOLD analysis project Ga0214545, IMG submission 160064) | Root nodule microbial communities from cowpea collected in UCLA plant growth center, Los Angeles, California, USA - CNSS4 | ecosystem: Host-associated > Plants > Roots > Nodule | place: USA... | reverse complement strand
TTAATAAAAAAAATTTTTTTTTTTTTTTTTGAAATAAAAGTTATAAGAACCTATTTTACAGTGGAAAAAAGTTTAATTAAACTAAGAAACAATGAATAAAAATAATAGTCCCTAGAAAGAAAAACTAACTTCTTAAGAAACTTGTTTACTATTGTACATATAAACTCTCGTTTGAAAAAAAAAAACATCTTGTGTTGTTGATCCTAAATTCTTAGTTGGTGAAACAAAAAAACAATACACACATATACACATATAAATATATATATATATATATATATATATATATATATAAATATATATATATATATATATATATATATGAGTATGGAAAAGAAAAGATATATACTTGCCTTTATTATGCAGCTCTTGTCAGAGGTGTGATGAGGCTTCTTGAAAGGCATTGTAGAAAAACTGCAAAAAAAATTGAAAAAGTTGTATCTTTCTTCTCTTTTCTTTGTTGTGTACTTTCTGTGAGCGAAGAAGAAGTGGGGGAGTTTATATAGATAAGAAGGAAGAGAAAGAGAATAAATTAATATTATTGAAATTGAGGAGAAGAAGAATAAAGTTGAATTCTATGGAGAAAAAAAAGGGAAGGAATAATAGAACAAGTTGAACACAAGAAAGAAAATGGCATCAACTTTTTAAAAGAGGATCACCAAGTCTATCAATAACACCTTTTTTTTAGAATAAAAGAATAATAAATTGTACGTACGATGCATGATAACCAGTTTTTATTTACTTATATTTTGACTAAGCACCTAAATAACTTTCAATTAAGTTCTTAAAGTTTTTATAAATTTAAAGAAACATCACGGAATCTGAATAACCTTAGTTTATAGTTTTCATTGAATAGTACAGGAGAGTGTGAAAACAGCTGAAGAATAGAGACTAACATTATGTATTAAAATGATTTGACAGTTTTCACAAAGTTTCGTTTAATGATGTGTAGGAAAGCATTTTGAAAAATTATCATTCATGTACTGTCTCACCTTACTTTATCAAATGATGCAAACGAAAAATTGAAAAAAATTTAAAACATAATTTAATCATCTATTTTTGTATTATTTATTGTTTTTCATAAGTTTTCATCTTTAAGCTTGTGTTTGTTGACTTGGAGATGTAAAGATGCTTTAAGTATATGTTTAATGCAATATTAAATGTTTTATAATTTGTTATGAAAAACACTTAATTTGTAAAGATACACGATTTGTTGTGTATATAAATCATGTCATCCTATAAAACATATTTATATTTTATAGGTTGCTGTCAAATACTTAATTAATAGTAGACTTGTTTGACTTTTTCTCTAACAAAACTTCTCCGAGAGAAGACACAAGATTCAACTCAAGATGAAGCTTATAACAAGACATAAATTCAAAAAATTAATTTTCTTGACTATCATAAATAAAGTCATCAACAATTAATTTGCAAATTTCAATAAAGATTCTAATACAACAAACCAATTTTCCTACTACTTTTTGTTAACATTTGGTGTTGTAAATACAATAAATGGATATTCAATCTAAAAAATATTTTTATATATATATATATATATATATATATATATATATATATATATATATATATATATATATATAAATATATCACCCAAAAAACTACCAACACTTATTATAACTCTAACTCAATAACGAAAGATCAACATGCAAGTCTTAATGGTCTTACTCATGACACTTATAAATAAAATTTTTGGTATGCTAAACTAACTAAGGATCCTACTTATAACTTATATTCAAAATAAAATTTTACTTAATAGGTATGTAATGTGTCATAAGTTAATTTGTGACTTGACATATCTGATCTCTATCATGAAATAATTGATGTTATTCACAACACATCTTATAAATAAGAGAGATATATATGTAAATCTTTCATTTTGTGAACATAGTCTAAATGAACAAGGAGTATTCATTTGATATCTCCTCTTAAAGTTTTCTTTCTAACCTTTCAACAAAATTTATTTGTTATCATGAGTGGTGGTAATATAATATTTGTGGAATCCCATAAATGAATTCATATTAAATAATACATATGCTTTACATATCAGGGAGATAAATGTGATAATCAAGGATAACTTTCTATACACATTGCAAATCACAAGTGACAAAAACAAGACTTGTACTTAGTTTGATTAGTGAAACTTTTTATGAGTTCTTAAAGTGAACAAATATAAAAAAGCAATTGTCTCTTTTCTTTAACTATTACACCTATATATTTATCCTATCTTTCAATTGTTATTTGCATAAAATTTCTTAAAAGTTATTTTAAACTAGTAGACCATGGACTCTCTACCTATCAACATCTTGCTAAGATCTTTAAAGTGATCTAAAGTTATTTCATCCTCAGTAATTCTTTTAGGGGTTGAATAGGTGTGTGGTATTGAAGAGGTTGTTCGTTTGACGGAGAAGGTTAACATAAGTGTTTGGTTTGAGTACTTTTTTTTTTTTAATTTCCTTTGCATAATGTTTTTTCAGTCTTGTACTATATGTACCGGAGACCATCTCGGGCTATATATATAAAGTTATCTCAAGCAGATGTGATTGCCTACTTGACATCATTTTGACCCATAATGATCGAGATCATCTCTATGTAACTGAGATAATTTCAGCCCATATCTACGTGAGATAATCTCAAACAACCATGACACATGCTTGAAAAAAAAATGACCACTTGAAAAAAAAATATAGTTAAAATTGTCATAAGTTGTAAGTAAAATATAGCACTTCAAAAATTGTCGTATTATTGTGTAAAGAACGACAGTTTTAAACAACCGTCATATTAAAATTGTCACAATTTACATAATTTTTTGTAGTGATATCATCTTTTGACCGAGATCACATTAGTCTAATCACATTGTAACAGTAAGGATCAATTATGATTAAGTAAAGATTAAGAGTTAAAACAAATTAACAAGATCATTAAACAAATTAACCATGTTGATTATATGTGTGGTCCAGCCCAACCAAGTAAGGGTCCATAAACATAATATAAATAGCCTAGTTCATGAGGTAATTAATCATGTATTCATTTGATCACAACATTTATTATCTAATGCACACCCCTGTCTTGAGCGTCGAAGTGTATTTTTGCAGGCACACCTCCTCTTGGCTTGGAACAGACTTGGAAGCATATCAGATTGAAGCAGGGCCATGGCTCCCAACTTTAAAAAAAAAAAAAATTATATGTTAGAAATTTTTTAAGTTTTTGAAATTATATGTAATGTATATTTGGAATTGATGAAAATTAATTAGGTATCTTCTTATTTCTTTTATAAAACACAACATTTAATGTTAATAAATAATAAAACATAAAATCAAATATAATAAAGAATAAAAATATTTATTAAGATATTTTTTTATTTATTTTCCCATTTTCTTTTGAGTTTCTCATATATCCTATTCATCTTTGACTCTCACCTGTTTTCCTTTTGTTTTTTTGACGAAAAAAGGAAGTTAGAATCTTGATTAGTTTAATAGTTAACATTTTTTTTTATCTCATGAGTATTTATATATTCATTTTTTTATAAATATAAAAGAAAACATAATGTCCTATGTTTTTTTTTGTAACCAGTTTTTTAATTGTGGCCATATTATTATGAATTTTTCTTTTAATAATTACGTCTATAAAGTTTTTATTATATTATGATAAATTCTTTTTTAATCTTAAACATAAAAAAAAGGAAGATGAATTTCTTGTCGATAATATGATTATTTATATTGAAAAATAAATAACTGAAAATTTTAATTCTGATTCACTTATTGATAAGTTAATGAATGATAATTTTGTAGATATGTGTGATTTTTTTTAGTTTTAATTATATTAAATTATGTATCAATGTTTATTATATTAGTGACCATAGGTCACTAGATTAGAGGTTGAAGAGTGAAAAGAATAACTTATTATAGAATCTTTGTAGTATATTTTTGATCTTGCAAGAACTAAGTCTAATAAACTTTTTACAGGAATTTGAAATTTTGTTTGGAAACTAATATGAATATTGATTTGAACTTGAGCATACGATAATTTGTTATTCAGGAATTAAACTAAAATTATTGGAGAGCTTTTGAACCATGGTTTACATAAATTATATTATTCTTTTCCCTTATGAGACTGAAAATTTTATAGTTTAGGTCTTTGTCTTTGACGAATAGGAACTTGAACGTTTTAAGGGTTCATTTTTTACTTTGAGATGTATATTTTGATAAAGGTGATATGCGGAATATATGATTTACTTTGATACATCAAAACATATTTTTCCTACCACCCGTTTGAGACAATTTTATTTTCTTAATTTTTTAATTTTAAAATTTATTTTTCTAACTTTTTTAGTCAAAGAAATTTATTCACACAATTATTAAAATTTTTAAATTAGTAAGGAATTAAACCGATGCTATTTTTAAGATCTTAAATCTATATCTTCTACAACTACATAGAAAGAGATTGCTTTTGGTAACATTTTTTTTGGACACATTTTACTAATAATTTTACCTATATTAATATAAATTATATTATTAATCATTTTATCTTTAAATTTTGTATCTATATTTTTATAATAATTTTTTAAGAATATATTTTTTTATAAATATAATAACATTTGTATTTTAATAATAATTAGAATAGTTATTTTTTTAATTTTTTTAAGATATTTATTTTTCAATCTTATCTTTAATAAATATTTTTTTTAAATATAAAAGGAATATATATTTTTCGTGTACATATTTTTGTTTTTCAATTTTATCTTTAATATATCTCTTTTTTTTCAAATTAAAATAATTATCTTACCAAATTTATTTTTAAGTGACCGTTTTTAAAATTGACTATTTTTTTATTTGACGATTTTTTAAATTTTTAACATTTTTAAACTAAAATAACTATCTTTGATAAAAAAATTACAAGTAGAAACTATATTTTATTATAAAATTTATTTATACATACTTATAATTATAATTTTATTATTTTTTTTATCATATAAAAAAGTGAATAGACATACAAATATATTTCCACTGGTACTTGATAAAGGCACAAAACTTTACGCTGTAATCAATTATAAGTAAATTTTAAACTTTTGAAGAAAAAAAAAATACTCTTATGTAGTTCATTACAATATTATGATAATCTATTGCTTAACGTAATTTTCTATTTCGTAGATAAATTACACAAAATCAAATCCAATTACAAAAGTGAACATAAATTTGAATGAGTGATAATAAATATTAGTGTATTATTTCTTTTGTTTAGCCACATATTAATTTTTTTTTACTTGAATAAATTAGAAACAAATTTTGTTATCTTGTTCAGTTTTCTGTTTTCACAGAGTTTTATATAACTCTATTTGTATTCTTTTGATTATTAAGTTCACTATAATTGTAGCCGAAACATCATGTAAAATTAATCTACTCTTTGTTGCATTACATATGCGATTAGTGATTCGTTGAACTTAAAATAGTTTATGGATAACTTACATGAAAAACACAATCATTATACATTATACAATTGATGAAAATCTAAGTACGAGTTAAATTTCACATTGAGAAAAAATAAATTGAGCATTACATAAAAATTAAGACCGATAATTATATTGTTTAATATCTTTGTGTTAGAAATCCAAGTGTGAGTTTAAGTCTAAAGATGAGAAAGTTGAGCACCATATAAGGATGAAAACCCATAAAACCATCGCCTTAAGGTTTTGAGTTAAAAGTGATATCAATCCCTTATGTGTAAGTTGAACTTATGTTTCATTAGTATTGTATTTCCCGGTGATTATGTATCGAAAAATTCAATACTTTGAATCCCTTATATATATAAATTGGACATATATTTTATTATATTTCATTGGTGTTGTGTTTCACTGATAATCTTTCTTTGAAGGATACTGATAATTTGAAATACTTCCGCTCATATTTTGTTGGATTTATGGTTCTCTAGTGGTCATTTTTTAAAAGACCAATATTTTCTTAGATATAGATGTTTTTCTACTTACACAAGTCCATTATTAGAAAGTGAGAGAAAAATTTCATATTCAAACAAATATTATGAAATGTGTTTTACATGTAAAAATGACGAAAACAATTTCAAAACAAAGTTCATTTTTTTAATCAAGAAAGTGTCTATGTTGATTTCTGCAGATTTAATAATTCATATTTTTACTTATAAATTCATGCTAAGAATCAATTGTTAATTGTTGGGTGTTGCAACTAAGAGGATTATATTCTTAAGATATGGTGTCTTAAAGAGTACACCATTTAGATAAGGTGTCCAAATAATTTCTTGCAGTTAGGTATCTCTTGTGAAGTCTTACTTGTTTGGTGTAAATCAAGTTGTTGTGGAATTCTACAAAGGTAAAAAGTGAACTAATAAAAAAGGGTTGTACAATTTTCTTTCTTTAATATTTTACATATTTTTAATCTTTAGTTAATAAATTGTATATTTGTTTAAATCCTTAAGGATTTCTTGGCTACTAAGTTGAAAATTTAGATAAATCCATCTCAGAAATAAAGGAGGTTTTGCAAAGTTTTTTCTCTCTCCAAAGGATCTTTGGGGAAATAGTTTTAAATTCCACCAATTAAACAATCCTTTTTAAGTAAGCATATAGTTTTAGAATAACTTCCTAATTGATAAGTATATAATTTTAGTTGATAAGTTGTATTAAATGACATTAAATATAAAGTGTCTCACTTGTTATTTTTTATCCTAATCCTACATTTATAGTATATTATAGTATATTTGGATGAGATAATTTAAGAAAATGATTCATTTATTTATTAATGAATTTAATTTTTTTAAAAATAAAATTAACTGTTTGACTGAAAAAGAATTAAAATTTAAGAATTTTTAAAATTATTTTAAATAATTAAAACAGTAAAATTTGACTTTCATAGAGAAAATTGAAATTTCACTTTTAGTCATTTTTTCTTTACACACACACACACAAATATATATATATATATATATATATATATATATATATATATATATATATATATATATATATATATATAAATTATTAAATATTAAAGTTTCAATATTTTTTTGCAGTTTAATTTTAAAATAAATATTTTTAAAGTGAAATTTTATCTTAAAAGAACAATTTAATTATTGTATCCAAACAAGAAAAGTTCAAATATAAAATATATTAATTACTATCTCCCAATAAAATATTAAAAAAAACATCAAAAAAGACCATCTTAAATATATCGTATTTCAGTTTTTTTGAATTATAAGAATGAGTTATCCAAACTCAAAGTTAAGGAATATGCAAGCATCATGGGTGGATTTGAGCGTATAAGTGTTCGGGAATGTAATTCAAAGTTGTTAGTGTCCAAGTTTTGGACCAATTCATTATCTTTTTTGAAATTAGATATTGAATAAGGCACTTTTCAGACGCTACCCAAAAGTTTTGAGTAGTGGGAGCATTTCAAGGATACATATGTATCACAATTGTTATATCAGAGTTTTCATACATATTTCAAGGACCCAATTTTAAACGACTCAATGTTGATTAATGTTTGAAAATTCATGTTCAACTCAAATCACTCTCACACTGTTCTTCCCTTTTATTTAATTACAACAAACGTCAGCTTTTCTTTTTCAATTTTTACAATGGGTAGGGTTTTATTTTGAAAGTGCACTTCTTTTTTTCTCCTTTCCATTATGTTTTGTAGGGTTCAACAAATTAACAGTGAACAGTTTTTTTTTTTCCTCACCTTTAAATATTACATTTTTCGCAAGTAGTAAACTGTTTGATAAAAAGAACAATATTTAAAGATTTATAATATAATGGAATACTAAACTTGTGTATAATAGCGAAATGACTTTTGTACAAGTAGTAATGAAAACCTAAAGTAGTAATGGATGTTATCATACACATTTACTGTATTTTGGATTTGACGCAAAATACAAAGAACAAAAGTCTGTGGCGGTTCCAGTGAACAAAAGCAATCATTGGTACCTTAAACGTCTGCCCTGTAGTTCTCTGGTTTATACCACATTGAAAAATCAATTCCCTTGTTTTTTAATTTCTCTGTTGCAGGTCCAATTCTGTTCAAAAGCTGTGGAGCAGGCACAAAAAAATTGTATTTTCATTTGCGTTAGCAACAGTATATAAAATTCGTTCACTTCATTCCAGTTATTTATATTCTGTGCAAACTAATCCAAAAATAAGTGTGAAGAAAACTAATAATTGTCAAACTAGAAGGGATCTAGATATTATGGGATGTCTTAATCTTAGATCAATTTGTATGAGATGTTAAATGTACCTGTCTATTATATCAATCTTTGGCTTTTGCCTTAAGGGATATGGTTATATTGATCATCTTACCTAGACAGCAGCCTCAATTAATGAAAAAGATTGTCTTTGATGATGATGTCTAAGTCTGTATATTCTTAAGTCAACTATTTATCATTTTCTGAAGCAGATTTTTCGGACCCATGACACCTTTGTTGGGATTTGGGAGCAAGTCTGGTTACTATATACCAATAACATTGAACGCCTCAATGGTGTTTGCCAAAATCTTCTTGAGTATCACTGTTCCTCAACGCCTTGATAGTCCCATGGTTGAAAACATGCGCAAGGTTCATGCTATTCTCTTCAATGAACTATTCACTCATGTCGCCACTCCTGCCTAGAAACTTGAGCAATGTCAGACCTTTACGTTGATGGCATTGTATGGATTTTTCAATGGCTAATTAATCAATTTGTGATCAGATTTTGCGGTCTCCAACTGTGCCTACATTGAACTCAACTTGGTCCACTGTACTGCATGTGCAGTGCAAGTTATTCCTACTTCTGTCCCTCCTAGTTATTCCTCTGTCATGGTATCTTAGCATGATGACTGCATCTGCTTGTGCAAACCCGATAGAGATCATCCCAGTGCAATCATTGTCACAAACTTTATTCCACTATTGACCAATGTTATGCCTTAGATGGTTGTCCTTCTAGGTAGGCTATTCTCGTTAGTGCTCAGGCCGCCCTCCCTGTTCCACCTGATTTTGGTGCCCATTGGTTCGGGACCGTCACTCTCTTCCATGACTCGCTAAAATGGTATGTGGAACGTCAAGCCTCCAATGTCACTGTTTCCATTGTACACAGGCATCTCATCTGCTGGTCTCACTCACCCTGCTTCTCTTGGCTCCCGAGTCCTTGACTCTTTGCCACTAATCATATATCTGGTAATAAGTTTCTTTTCTCATCTCTTTCCACTTCTAGTATTTTATCATCTATCACTATGATTAATGGCTCCCTCACCCCTTCTTCTCGTGTTAGTGTTGTCCATCTTCTTCCTTCTCTCTCCCTTTACTATGTCCTCTATGTCCCAAGACTCCATTTGTAATTTATTACCCTTTAATCATCTTACTTGTTCTCTTGATGGTCTTATTTGCTTTACGAAAGATTTTGTTTTTCTTTTCAATATCGAAATTCAATACTAATGATTGATATCAGATGTTAGTCCCATGGCCTTTACCAGCTATGAGCACCTTGCTCAAGTCTTGGTGGTACATTCCCTTCTATCATCCATGAACAATTAGGTCATCCTAGTACTTTCAAGCTTCAACGCCTTGTACAAATCTTTGTCTAAGTTATCTACTGTGTAATGTAAGTCATGTTAATTAGGCAAACATAGTCATAGATTGTTTGCTAAGAGTATTGTTGAACGATATTTGTCTCATTTTGCTTTAATTCACTCATATTTGGAGACTGAGTCATGTTAGGACTACTTTAGTGTTTCAGTATTTTGTAACTTTACTTGATGATTAGTTCACTATTTTCCTCCAACCCCACAACCTATGTCTACTCTATGAGCTTATCATCGTTAATAGCATTTTACACCTTTCTGATAGGCCAACTTCTAACTCTACTTTGATGCCACCTCCTTTGTCCCCTCTTCTCGTCTTTGATCTCCCTTTTACATTTTCTAAAACTACATGCTCCACTTGTAATCTTCCACTCATTATGTCACTCTGATTTATCTTAGGTTGTCTCCATCTCATTATATTTGTTTTTCTTCCCTTTCCTCTGACAATTCATAAAACTACAAGTGATGCCTTATCCCACCTTGAGTGGAAACAAGTCATGCTTAATGAACTATGTGCTCTTCAAAACAGTAATAATTGGAATCTTGTTCTTTTGCCTTCTGAGAAATTTGTAGTTGGTTGTCGATGGATCTTCATAATCCAAAGTTGGCTATAGGCTAAAAACATGTTTGGAGGCCAAAGGTTATGTTCCTTCACTATATATATGACATACATGAAATCTCATATTCTGAAGCTTACAACATATTCTGACACCAATTTTGAAGATGCTAAGGAACAATGTGATGATTGTAGACAGCTTGAACCACCAACATAGAATCACATTCAATCCATGGACTATGCCATCCCATCTCAACCATAATTTGAAGAGCTCGGATGGCATCAACAAGTTTAGCATAAATAGTTTTGTACAATGTTGGAGATTGTTGTAAATAGCAAACGATTGGGATAAAAATATTATAAATATCTCCTTATTGATTAGGAAATATATTTACAACCTTCCTATTCATTTCAAGATATTTGTATTTCCTTATTTTAAAGAACTTGATTATTAACAATAGAAATGATCATAATGTTATATAAGGAACCTTTAGCAGCATTAAGCTCCGTCACTTTATGTCAACATCTGATAAACCATGCATAGGCATGTGAAACTAACATGAAAATAAAAATAGATTGCTTGTTATAAACATTTGTCTTTAAATGGGATGAAACTTGTTAGGGATATTAATGTGTAAGGACAACCAGTTCATCCTATTCAAAAGGTGCAACATAATTGTCTGCCGTAAAGTAGAATCAGAAAAGACTAACCTCTGTATGGAGAAGGCCATTTGAAACCAAAACAGATCTATCAAAAACACAAAATTTTCCTCCATCCATCCTAGAAACTGTGCCACCAGCTTCCTCAACCATCTGAGTACACAATATTCTCATAATTAAACGATTCTGTTAAGGAAGTGGAGTGATAAAACTGAATTCATTAAACGGATTACTAGTAAATAAAAAATTATATACTGAAATAGGGAGATAAAGGAAACAGCATTCAATTAATCCTATAAATTTAATACAACTGTTAATTCCTTTCATTTTGTGTGATTGTTATGCTCGAAGAGAGTAGTTAGCACACAAGCTGCCATCAAGACCATGTTTAAGAAAGGTGTGAGAAAGGAAGCACGGCAATTGCTAAGGTTTTTTACAACAGTATTATACCTTTCAATGTGACAGTGAGGAATTCAATGTAAAAGTATGGAGGAAGTAAAACATACATCACTTGCTTTACAAGCACATAAGGATGAATGGAAGAAAACAAGTGCACAATTATGACTGATGGTTAGACTGATCAGAAAAGTAGGACAACAATAAACTTTTTAGTGAATAACGTTTTTCAAGTCCATTGGTGAATTTGTAATTTCAAAAACAGCTTATAGAATTTTTGAAATGATGAATAGAATTGTAGAATAGCTTGGGGATAATGCAGCAAACAATAAAGTTGCTAGTCAAATGTTCATGGCAAAGTGGAAAAAGCTATTTTGGACACCTTGTGTTGAACAATGTTGACTTAGTCTTGGAGGATTATGAGAAGGAGATCCCAATTCATGAGAAGACAATTTGAATAGATAAAAGAATTACAACCTTTATCTATTCAAGAACAAGAGAATTTTAATTAAAAGATTAACTAGTAATGAATGGAAGTCTAGTAGGTTTACCAAAACAAAGGATGGAAAAAGAATTGAGGATGTGGTTTTGGATAAGAATTTTTGGAGGAATATCATAATTTATATAAAGGGTGCAATAAGTTCTTTGAGTGGTTGATTTGGATAAAAAACTAGCCATGAGATTCATTTATGAAGCAATGAACAAAGCTAAGGAGAAGATACAAAAGGCTTTTAGTGCTGTCAAAAAAAGAACATGAATACATGGATAGGACATGATAAAAGACCAAGAATGAGGCTTGATGCTAGGATAGAAATCTTGTATGTTTTTTAATTTTTTGTAAAACGGTCCAGCAATAATTCTTTTCCTTTCTTTCAAGTGTTTGCACTCTTTGCGGTGTCTTCTCTCACTGAAGGAGTTGTTCCAACTAGGCTTCCACAACACCTAAGATGCTACCCTAGAAAGAGGTGAGTTCCAAAAGAAACATTGGTTAACCAAATCACTTCCAATCAAGAATTTGAGGAATGAAAATAAAGAAAAACTCAATTAGAATTGATCAACTCAAAAGACAAGATGATGAAAATACTTCAAAGAATTCCAAGAAAAAGACAAACTAGAATTAAAGGCAAATTTTAGAAACTAGCCACGAAATGAAGTCCAAAGGGATGTTTCCAAATTTGATTAACAAAAGAAAATGCAAGTTGAATCAAAGAACAAAACGAAACACAAATTGCAAATTCAACTTGAAAGTAAACAAATTTTAAACTTTAAAATGCTTGCCACTAGACAGGAAGTCAAGCCAAAGGATTAAGCGTGAAGGTTTGTATCAAACAGTATTGTTTTGCTTTCAGTTGCTTGTTTTTCTTTTCTTTGCATCTTATATGTCTCGGTTCTTTCTATTTCTTTCCTTCTTTGATTTGTTTTTCTTTCTTTTGTTTGTGAGACCATGTTTGTTTTTCTCCATTGTAACTCAAGAAGCAACTCATTGTTTTACTAATTCAATTCCAAAATTAACAAAGTAATAGTGATTTTTCATGTTCTAAGCAAAACGATCGAACAATGTTTACCAAAATTGAATGAGATTGTTTCCGACAGTTTCAACCAAAGTATAAAAAAATAGAAAATATAGAAGAGATCAGAGATGAAGAAAGCACAATATAACTTAATTGATAAGTTTGAGACGCCACAATCAAGACAAATTGATGAGTCAAAGAAGATTAGCCACTTTGAACTCAAAATTCAAAGATAAGAATCAAAATTTCATTTTAAGAACCTAGAGCGAATTTCTGTGATAATTACCTATTATTTACACTTCTTAGAACCTCTTAATTGTCTTTTATTCATGTATTTTTTGTGTTAATTCCATGAAAGAATTTAGGATTTTGTTATTTTATTTAAAAACAGGTGTACTTTGATATTTGTGGACTTTTGCAGAAAAAAAATGGAGGATTGAAGAAAAATCACTAGTAGCTGCCTGGAGTCACTCGTCCAGCTACCTAGACGTGCTCGCCCAGCAACCAAGACTTACTAGCCCAGCGAGTTTCACTTTTTGCTTAAACATTAAAACTGTTAAGACTCAAACAGAAACACAATTTTGGTTGGAGGAACACGACTGGAACTCAAGAAGAAGGTAGAGACACTTTTGGAGCTTAAAGGATTCATCTTTCTTCATTCATTCTACCATTCCAACTCCATTTGTGCTCTAGATGTATAGGAGTAGCTAAACTCCATTTCATTGAGGTTGGATGTAATGTACCTAAACTCATTGTAGTTTCATCTATGCAATAGAATCTCTTTTCACTGCTTTAGTGTTCTATCTACATTATTTTCGTGCATGATGGAATATCTATGCGTTTTTGTGGTATCTAATCATTGGAAAGTGTTTTGGAACCTTAGACATGGATAGAACAACCTAGAGGTTTGGTTCTAGACATAGACCAAAGCTTTTGGTCATTCTAGACATCGTTTTTAATGTGTCTTTTGTGTTTAAACATCTAAGGGATTAGTATTTTTACATAAAAGTTCAAAACATGCCCCTAAGGGATTAGGGCTTGAATACATTTTATGTCAATGCTTGAGTAGATGAGAGATATATATTGAGATGATTGCTTAGAATTTTGGTCATGAATTCCAACCCCAATGAGTCTTTGCCTTGGTTATTTTATCACTTTAAAGTTTGAATATATTTATGTTTTCACTTGTCTCGAATTAATCTATGGTTACATTCAATGCTTAAATTAATAAGTACGCCTAGTTAACTAAACAAACACAATTCCTCGTTGGAAAACGATACTTGGACTTACCATTTTTATTACTTGCACAACTTGGTACACTTGCCAAAGTCTTAACAAGTTTTTGGCGCCGTTGTCGGGGAATTGTTTGTTGTTTAGGCAAATTGTGTGTTATTTACCGATTTAGGCTTATTCATTTCATTCATTAATTTATTAATTTTTCACTTTTGATATTATATATTCCAACTGTACATACTTACCCTTTTGCGTAACTTGGCTTTTCTAGAGTTTCTTGTTTTGCATGAGAAGTAGAACTAGAGCCGATAATTTGCTATTTGATCCTGAAATCGAAAGAACAGCTCGAAGAAATAATAGTAGAAGAAGAAGGCAAAGCAGGGAAGCTAGAGAAGTAACTTTTATTTCTGATCCAACTCTCATTTCTTCATCTGATCAGGAAGAGGAAGACATGAAAGAAAATCCGCATGACGATGCTAGAGGTCAAAGAAGATGCAATTTGGAAGATTATACTGCATTCACAAGGACCATTAATTCCAACAGTATTGCTCGACCAACGGTGAATGCTACTAATATAGAGATGAAGCCAGCTCTAATTCACTTGGTGCAAAGTAATCAGTTTAATGGATTGGCTCATGAGAATCCATACACTCATTTGGCCACCTTCTTAGAGATATGTAATATAGTGAAAATCCATCAAGTGCCTGATGAAGTCATTCGCTTGAGTCTATTCCCTTTCTCATTGGTGGGAAATGACAAAGTTTGGCTAAATTCTTTCCCTAAAAATAGTCTGACTAGCTGGGAGGATGTGGTTGCCGAATTCTTGAGCAAGTATTTCCCTCAATCAAAGATTAACAAAGGCAAACAAGAAATCTCTGCTTTCCAGCAAGACGTGGATGAGTCATTGGGGCAAGCATGGGGCAAGCATGGGACAGGTTCAAGGGATTGCTCAGAAAAACTCTCATTCATGGGTTTGATGAGCCTACACAACTTACACTTTTCTTGGCAGCGTTGAAATCTCACTCAAAGTTAATGTTGGATGCATCAGCAGGAGGGAGTATTAAGTGGAAGACACCTACTGAAGCACGTGAATTGATTGAAAATATGCCCTCCAATGACAATGAAGTGCACAATGAGAGAGCTCAATCTCAACAGAAGGGTGTTCTACAACCTCAGTCTTATGACGCTCTACTGGCACAAAACAAAATCATGACACAACAGCTTGAAGCTCTCATGAAAAAGCTCTCTCAACGCAAGATCTCCGAAATGTTTCTCAAGCTCAACACCAACAATAGTTGCAAAATTGTGAGTTGTGGGGATCATACCAATGGGCAGTGCGCCATGCAGAACACATCCCAAGAAGAGGCTAATTACATGGGTAATACAAGCCGCCAAGGCAATTACAACCAAGGTTGGAGGCCTCACCCAAGCATGGGACAAGCAGGGCCCTCAAATAGACCACCACCTCAACAATTTCAACAACATCCTTCTTTGGCAGATAGAACTTCAAAGATTGAAGACACACTCAATCAATTCATGCAAGTGTCAATCTCCAACCACCAGAGCACCGAAGCTGCTATTCGTAACTTGGAGGTTCAAATGGGCCAAATAGCTAAGAGGATGGAGGAAAAATCAGATACAAATTTTGCAGCTAACACTGAAGTTAACCTAAAAGAGCATGTTAAAGCTATTACTACAAGGAGTGGAAAGGTGTTAGAAGAGAGAAAAGAAAAGAGAGAAAGACGAAAAAAAAGAAGAGAGTGGAGAGTTAAATGAGAGAAAAGAAGAGAGGATGAGAATGTTGAGGGAGGACATAAAGAAATGGGAGAGAGAGAAGAGTAAAGGAAAAAGTGTTGAGAAACCCCTTCCTTTTCCTAAAATCCATTCTAGAAAAGAAAAAGAGAAGCATATGATATCAACTCGCACTATCTTTGTCACAAAAATAGAGAAAAGTCTTTTGCATTTTAAAGAGTGAACATGGAATGGTGCTTTTATCAACACAAATCCTTAAACCAGAATTATATATGGCAACTAGGAAAGAGAATCATTACAACTTTCGCCATGGTAGTGTTTCACTCAGCTGACAAGTGTTTAAACAACTCAAACTCAGCATGTAAGAAAACTACTTCATCAACCTTTGCACTTCATCTCAAAAACACTTCACACAACTTGATTTAGATCAAAAGGTCTTTAAAGGTTGTAGGTTGGCTTGGTTAGAGGAAACATGATTTTTCTTGGATTCAAAGACACCACATGAGAAGAGAACAAAAATATGCATAAATCATTCATCAACATCCTCTACCTTCATATACAAAATAGGCACCCATATACTTCTAACCTCATTTTTATCTGTAGCAACCTCTTTGCTTGCCTTTTTCTTTTCTTCATTATTTATTTTTTTTTTGAAAGAGATATTCAATCATTACTACAAGAAATTCTCAATCAATTCACCCGTTACTTTCTCACCCAATTTCCCCCAAACTTAATCCCAACTTTACCGTCATCACATACTATTTGTTCTCTTCTTCTAGGGTGTGGGAAAAGATGTATTTCTCTTTATAGGCTCAGGGGTTACAAAAATTATAACAAAGCTCAAAAGGTTCACAAAAGAACAAAGTCATGCATTAGGGGTGGCTATTTGGCCTAGTAGCTATGTAACATCAAAACAAAGAAGTGCCTTTTTCATTTCTAATCAAGTGTGTACGTGCATTTACAAGAATCATGCAAAACTCAAATTCATAGCAACAACAGCTTTCTCACATACACTCCAAACACATTCTCACAATTCTCACCATTCAATCCCTTGGTCATAATCAAACACAGGCTAAGGAATTAATCAAATTGCAACCACATCCACATTCTCACTCTTAGATTTGCAAGAAAATTCCTCAAGATCATGCAAGGATAACATGAAAAGACATCAAAGCTCCCAATGCCAACAACAAAATAAGGCATCCAAAACAAGGCTAGCCAACAATATTTGAGGAAAAGAGAATTAGTTCAAATATCAAGAAAGAGTTCCGACATAAAATAAAGTATTGAAAGTAAAAACTAAATCAACAACTGGCTAATAACACAATTTAAAACACCGAAAAACAACATAAACACCAATCAACAAGGTCAAGTACTCTCGCCTGCATCAGGGTCCTCCTGACCACCCTGCTCTCCTTCTTCTGCATCAGGGTCATCAGCAGCAGCAACAGTACCTCCGCCCCATTGAGACTCAGGCCTGCCCATAGGCCAAGGAATGTGTGCCTCAAACTGCTCCTTTCATGATGAGATCATCTGGAAAATTCGGAACTTTCTTAAAGACAAATGGTGCAAGCTATCTATGATGCTGACTTGACCTTGCCTAATTGCTTGATGACCCAGCCACATGTCCTCCTGCCTTGCAAATATTTTGGTCATGGCTACCTGCAAGGATGCCTCAAAAGTGGAGGAAGGATCATGTGTGGAATGAGAGGAAGAGGCAGCTCGGGGTGCTGGAGCAGGTTCATTGAGTTCCACCCTATTAATGCAATTCTTCTAGATGAACTTTTTATCTATGGGTGGCTGGAGGGAGAGGAGTACAGGAGTGTCATAAATGATTCCCTTTTCCTTGCAAAGAGTTGTGATAAGTGCAGGAAAACCCAACTTGACATTTTTCATGTCAGCAGTGTAGGCGATATCCTGAGAAATGTGGGTCCCCACGTCCATGTCCATACCTGTCACGAGCTTATAAATGAGATAGGACCTCATTAGGTTAAGATCGGAAGTATGAGTGTTTGGGCTCAGGTTGGTGTAAGAGAAAGCACTCCACATTTGGGCCAACGAGTTCATATGCTTCCGGAGTATGCGGATGGGGATGCCATTGATGCTAGGACCTTATTAGGTTAAGATCGAAAGTATGAGTGTTTGGGCTGAGGTTGGTGTAAGAGAAAGCACTCCACATTTGGGCCAACGAGTTTAGATGCTTCCGAAGTATGCAGATGGGTTGCCATTGACGCCCAACACATAAGTATGGCCCGAAGTGCACAATACTGAGGCAATTTCATCATGGTCCTTGTGAGCACTTAAGAATTCACTGAATGGAGTTACTTGACCTGCATGAGCTGAAGCCATCCTCAAAAAGGTATTAATCGTCTTTCTATCATATTTGATCAGCTTCCCCCGCACCCTACATTGACGTGGGCCATCCCTCACCTGCTGGTAGGCATTTGCATAGAACTCCTTAACCAACACTTCATCAATTTCATTGGGAAGATCCGCTAACACCTTGTGCCAGTTTCTCCTCTTCTCAGCAGATAGAGAGGGCTCAAAATTCAAAAACTTCAAGGCCTAGTATGCCTTGTGCTCCATCTCCACAGGCAAGTGACATGATTTGCCATAAACTAACTAGTATGGTGATAATCCAAGAGGAGTTTTCATGGCAGTCCTATATGCCCAGAGGGCATCATCAAGCTTTAAGGACCAATCTTTTCTAGATGAAGCCACAGTCTTTTCTAGATGAAGCCACAGTCTTCTCTAGAATCCTCTTAATCTCCCAATTAGACACTTCGACTTGACCATTAGTCTGTGAATGATAAGGTGAAGCAACCTTGTGCCTCACTTCATAGTATTTCAAGACTTTGGCCAATTGAGCATTGCAGAAATGGGACCCTCCATCACTGATGAGGACCCTGGGGACTCCAAACGGAGAGAAGATTTGTCTCTTTAGAAATTTGATGACTGTCTTAGCATCATTTTTCTGACAAGTTGTTGCCTCCACCCACTTATTGACGTAATCGACTACCACCAGAATATATTCATTGTTGAATGAAGAAGGGAGGGGACCAACAAAATCAATTCCCCAACAATTAAAGACCTTCACTTCCAAGATGGTCTGTGGCATTTCATGCCTTCTCGAGATGCTTCCAATCCTTTGGCATTTATCACAGCTCTTGGCATCAGCTTGAGCATTCTTAAACCAAGGTGGGCCAATAGAACCCGGATTGAAGCACTTTAGCAGCTGTCTTATCCCTTGAAGTGACCACCATACGGCGAGTTATGGCAATGCCATAGGATTCCTGCAGCTTCCTCTGCAGTGACACACCTCCTTAAGAGATTATCAGCGCCAAGCTTAAACAAGAAGGGATCATCCCAAACAAACTGCTTTGCATCATGCAAGAATTTCTTCTTTTGATGCCATGTAATATCTTCTGGGAGAACTCCTGTGCAGCCTTGAAATTAGCCATGTCAGCAAACCATGGCCTCTCCTGAATTAGCATAAGCTTTTCATTTGAAAAGCTTCTTGGATTTCCTTCTCTTTGCATGTCACTTCTTCATTCACTAACCGAGAGAGATGATCAGCAATAACATTCTCACTCCCCTTCTTATCTCTGATCTCCAAATCAAACTCTTGAAGCAAAAGAACCCATCTAATCAACCGAGGTTTGGAGTCAGGTTTGGTCAATGTTAGAAGTGGATTTTAAGCCTAACTCAATCCCACAAAATCGGCTTGTAAGGTGAGGTTTGCACCTCACTCATATATTATGAAATTGCCTTATCTCTAGTCGATGTGGGACTTCCAATAGTCAACAAATATTTTATGGCAACATGGTCAGTGTAAACAGTAACTTTAGACCCAATGAGATAAGGTCTAAACTTCTCAGGAGCATACACAATAACCAGAAACTCCTTTTTCCGTTGAGGCATAATTCAATTGAGCTCCATTCAAGACCTTGCTTGCATAATAGATGGCATGAAACAACTTTTCTCGCCTCTGGCCAAGAACAGTTCCTATAGCGTAGTCGCTGGCATCGCACATTATCTCAAAGTCTTGTTTCCAATCTGGAGCAATGATCACAGGGGAATAAATCAATATGTTCTTCAATATATTGAAAGCTTTCAAACACTCTTCATCAAATTCAAACGGAGTGTCTTTAACAAGGAGGTTGCACAAGGGTTTGACAATCTTGGAGAAATCTTTGATAAATCTTCTATAAAACCCGGCGTGCCCAAGAAAACTTCTAATCCCCTTCACATTAGTAGGAGACAGCAATTTTTCAATTACATCTACCTTTGCATTATCCACCGCTATCCCCCGAGATGAAATTTTATGTCCCAACATAATTCCTTCACGCACCATAAAGTGGCATTTCTCCCAATTTAGCACAAGGTTTGTGTTTATGCACCTCTTCATCACTACATCTAAGTTCTTCTATAAGCCAAACGGCATTCTTCTATAAGCAAACACACCGAAGGGACAAGTGAACGTTGTCTTTTCTTGATCTTTTGGATTCACCACAATTTGATTATATCCAGAATAACCATCTAAGAAGCAATAGTAAGTTTGTCCTGCTAAACGTTCCAACATCTAATCCATGAAGGGAAGGGGAAATGATCCCTTCTGAGTGGCTTGATTAAGTTTCCTGTAATACTCATCCTCCACCCGGTGACCGTCCTGGTTGGAATCAACTCATTTTTCTCGTTCTGAATGACTGTCATACCCCCTTTCCTTGGCACCACATGCACTGAACTAACCCATGCACTATCAGATATCGGGTATAGCACAATCTTCTTTATGGTTGTGCTATGGGCTTGTAATCTTTCTCCAACATAATCTTATGCATACAATAAGTTGGGCTTAACCCCTTGAAATCATAAATGTGCCACCTTATAGCTCCTTGATTGGCCTTAAAAACTTCAATCAGTTTCTCTTCTTCAACTTTAGATAGAGAGCTACTAATTATCACAGGCTTCCTTGCTTCCCCCTCCAGAAACACATATTTGAGGTGATCAGGCAACAATTTAAGCTCAAGCTTGTTTTGATCATCAGATTTTTCCTTCTCCAATTTTTCTATGTTCTTACTGTGTTGTTTTGTTTTCATTCTAGTTGTAATCCTACTTTTGTATAGTGTAATGTTTGGTGTTCTTCTTTTTGCAGATGGCTCCCACTAAGACTTCCCATGTTGCTAAAAAGAAGAGAATTACCCGAGGCTCTTCTTCCCAAAATCCCCAGCCAAACTTCATGGAATCAGACATGGTGCAGAATTTTGATCAACATAAATTCTCTTCGTAGACGGCTGCCAACCGCTTTGCTGAGATAATGCCCAGGAGCCTGATGCCTGAGAGGAAGGTCAAATTAAATCCTGGGGAGTATGATGAGTTTCGTTTGGAGCTTGAGAGGAGAAACTGGCACAAGGTGTTAGCGGATCTTCCCAGTGAAATTGATGAAGTGGTTGTTAAGGAGTTCTATGCAAATGCCTACCAGAAGATGAGGGATGGCCCACGTCAATGTAGGGTGCGGGGGAAGCTGATCAAATATGATAGGAAGACGATTAATACCTTTGTGAGGACGGCTTCAGCTCCTGCAAGCCAAGTAACTCCATTCAGTGAATTCTCAAGTGCTCACAAGGACCATGATGAAATTGCCTCAGTATTGTGCACCCCGGGCCATACTTATGTGTTGGGAGTCAATGGCAACCCCATCCGCATACTCCGGAAGCATCTGACCTCATTGGCCCAAATGTGGAGTGCTTTCTCTTACACCAACCTTAGCCCAAACACTCATACTTCCGATCTTAACCTAATAAGGTCCTAGCGTCAATGGCAACCCCATCCGCATACTCCAGAAGCATCTGAACTCGTTGGCCCAAATGTGGAGTGCTTTCTCTTACACCAACCTGAGCCCAAACACTCATACTTCCGATCTTAACCTAATGAGGTCCTATCACATTTATGGGCTCGTGACAGGTATGGACATGGACGTGGGGGCCCACATTTCTCAGGATATCGCCTACACTGCTGACATGAAAAATGTCAAGTTGGGTTTTCCTGCACTGATCACAGCTCTATGCAGGGAAAAGGGAATCATTTCTGACACTCCTGTACTCCTCTCCCTTCAGCCACCCATAGATAAACAGTTCATCAAGAAGAATTGCATTAACATGGTGGAACTCAATGAACCTGCTCCAGCACCCCGTCCACCCCGAGCTGTCTCTTCCTCTCATTCCACACACGATCCTTCCTCCACTTTCGAGGCATCCTTCTAGGTAGCCATGACCAAAATTTTTGCAAGGCAGGAGGACATGTGGCTGGGTCATCAACCAATTAGGCAAGGCCAAGTCAACATCATGGATAGCATGCACCATTTGTCTTTAGGTGTTTCGGATTTTCCAGATGATGTCATCATGACAGGAGCACAGTTTGAGGCACGCTTTCCTTGGCCTGTGGGCAGGCCCGAGTCTCAATGGGGGGAGGTATTGTTGCTGTTGATGGTGACCCTGATGCAAAAGAAGGAGTGTAGGGAGGTCAGGAGGACCCTGATGCAGGCGAGAGTACTTGACCTTGTTGATTGGTGTTTCTGTTGTTTTTAAGTGTTTTACTTTGTGTTATTAGCTTGTTGTTGATTTAGTTTTTACTTTCAGTACTTTATTTTATGTCGGAACTCTTGCTTGATATTTGAACTAATTCTCTTTTCCTCAAATATTGTTGGCTAGCCTTGTTTTGGATGCCTAATTTTGTTGTTGGCATTGGGAGCTTTGATGTCTTTTCATGTTATTCTTGCATGATCTTGAGGAATTTGCTTGCAAATCTAAGAGTGAGAATGTGGATGTGGTTGCAATTTGATTAATTCCTTAGCCTGTGTTTGATTAAGACCAGGGGATTGAATGCTGAGAATTGTGAGAATGTGTTTGGAGTGTATGTGAGAAAGTTGTTGTTGCTATGGATTTGAGTTTTGCATGATTCTTGTAAATACACGTACACACTTGATTAGAAATGAAAAAGGCACTTCTTTGTTTTGATGTTACATAGCTACTTGGCCAAATAGCCACCCCTAATGCATGACTTTGTTCTTTTGTGAACCTTTTGAGCTTTGTTATAATTTTTGTAACCCCTGAGCCTATAAAGAGAAATACATCTTTTCCCACACCCTAGAAGAAGAGAACAAATAGTATGTGATGAGGGTATAAGTTGGAATTAAGTTTGGGGGAAAATTGTGTGCGAAAGTAAGGGGTGAATTGGTTGAGAATTTCTTGTAGTAATGTTTGAATATCCCTTTCAAAAAAAAATGAATGAAGAAAAGAAAAAGGCAAGCAAAGAGGTTGCTACAGATAAAAATGAGATTAGAAGTATATGGGGGCCTATTTTGTATATGAAGGTAGAGGATGTTGATGAATGATTTATGCATATTTTTGTTCTCTTCTTCTCATGTGGTGTCTTTGAATCCAAGAAAAACCATGTTTCTTCTAACCAAGCCAAGCTACAACCCTTAAAGACCTTTTGATCTAAATCAAGTTGTGTGAAATGTTTTTGAGATGAAGTGCAAATTGATGAAGTAGTTTTCTGACATGCTGAATTTGAGTTGTTTAAACACTTGTCAGCCGAGTGAAACACTACCATGGTGAAAGCTGTGATGAAGTAGTCCTTGGTTGCCATCTTTGGGATATAATGTGGATATGTCCATGGGCACTCAGAAGTTTGAAAACCTGACACATTACCTTATATATACATGTTGACCTTGTTCTTACCAAAGTTTTTGTTAAAAAGATTTCCTAAACCACTATTTGATTGCTTGTTATAATAACTACAGAAATAGTTCAAAAGAAAAATTACTCTTTCCATGCAAAACCGAGACCTGATTTAATCTCAAAGATGCAAGGCTTACTAACTTGTCAGAATAACTTTCTATTATATAAAACTTATAAAGCATACCAAAACACCAGCAGCCATATCCCATGGCTTTAGACGATATTCCCAATAAGCTTCTACAATTCCTAATGCTACATGACACATGTCCACAGCAGCTGCACCAAGCCGTCTTACACCCTGAATATCAAAGTCAAGAAATTGAAGTGGAAGACAGAGAAATGAGGTGCAATTTAATAATAGATTTCAGATGGATACCCTGCTGACATCTGTAAATTCTTTGAATAAGTCGATGTTAGTAGCCCATGCATCGTCATGATCATACCCAAAGCCTGTCACTAGAAGAGATTTTTCCACCTAAGACAAAGGGAGAAGATTAGTTATACAACAATCATGAAGCACCATACAAACAGTATTTCAGATTGTTTCATAAAGGGTTGAAATCATGTTGACCCGTGATCGTTGTTCACTTCCCGTATTCAATGTATCATTTTGTCATTAATCACCTGATTAGTTGCGCTCACTTGAATCCTTTGGCCATTACAAAATGCTCCACCACCTAGAAGAAAACTATCAGCAGAAAAAATTAAAATCATCGAACAAAATTAGCATAACCCTTTCCATCGAAAATATGTTGGAAATTAGTAAATAAATTATATTATAATAAATATAGAATATAGGCACATTATCTCTAATTTAGAGGAAGCAGTATATCCTCCATTTATGTATTTATTTCTATATATCTACCCTGCAGTATTCAGACGTAAGGTTTCAGTCTGTGTCTCTTTTCTTTACTCTTAATAAATATAAACTATTAAACTTAATTTTATTAAAGACCGATGGAAGTTAGGAAAATTCTTCACCTGCCGTTGCAGAGAAGAGGCGAGTATTCCAACACATTGGGCCTCCAACAAACTCGACCTGAGAGCAAAAACCATCACGAGTTGGCATATCTTCTCTTGTCCAAAATTGTTAAACTCGAGTTTAGCTACTTGCTGAGTTTTCATGAACTCGGCTTATAAGCTTCACTCAAACACATAAGATTTACTTTATAAAAAGTGATAATAATGTTAAGGTATAGACGTATATGAATGATAGGACACAAGTCTTAATCCTAATATCAAGCCTAGAACATTCATGTTTTGATAATAACAAATAATGTGTTTTGGTGTGTATGTCGACACTAAATGAACCTCCTTTTCGTGGTAACTACCTCTGCAACCATTACCCATTGTCATGTCTAAAAATAGAAATTGTGGGAATTCTGCAATCAAGAATTTAATTGAATCTGCCAATGCAATAGCCTTTTATGCAACAAACCGGCTCTATTTGTGAACTTGTGTGGCACAAACGAGTTTGTAATATGTGGGTTGAACCAATTGATAGAGTAAGAGAATTACTAAAACCAAAAATGAAAAATACTAAATTAAGATAGCAGCAGTGTCAATATCTCACAAATGGAGACCCAGAACAGTAGCTTTTCAAAGAATAGTCTCTATCTGAAAACTTGGGCGTTGCTTGAGCAGACTAACTAGTTGGTCTTTTCCAAGTTTCCCATCAACCCGGTATTAAGTGGTCTATCAGTTATTGCTTTGCCAAATACACATTTTAGCTATATCTTAATCTGCATTATATTATATACTAGTAATATGTTTACGTTAGGTATGGGCACATATCACCAATACAGAGATACAGAGACAAATTATATGAAGCCGTTATTGTTTATTTTACGCATGATCACATAAACACCTACGCATATAACATAAAGAAAAAGTAAATGTATGGTTAAATTACCACTGCGGCAGCAGCAGGATTCCCTCGATATAAAACTCCAATAGAGACAGCAAAGCTCGGATAACCATGTGCAAAGTTTGTTGTTCCGTCTGCAAATTCATCCAATTTTTGTAATTAAACTATACAAATAAAGTGCAGAAAAAGAAATGGATGAGGAACATGCAGTCTGAGAAAATCATTGAAGGAGGAAAAAAAATATTTAAGGCTTAAATTTATTTTTGGTGCCCAAAAGTATCACACTAGATAAAAAATTTATTCATTTCTTGTTCCTAAAAAGTACAAAAAAAGTACAAAAAGGAATACTTTTTGAATACCTAGTAGGGAACTTAATCCACATTATTTTGTTAAACGTAATTACTAGATAATTAGAGGTGCTATAGCATTTTTTCCTTTGATTTAAAAACAAGAAAATCTTTATAAAGACTTAAACCATAAATACTTGTGTGCTTTAAATCATAGGCATCCCTTCGAAAATTGGTTTGAAGGAAGTGTAAACTGAAATCCCAGACCTAAAGGATCAATGCACCAGAGATAATCAGATGCTGCATCTCCTATAACTCCTCCTTCTTCCCCGAGAATAAGATGATCATCAAAATTCTTTTTCACCACTTCTAATATGGCAGATTCACTCATTTTATCAGTCCTGCAAATTATTCAAAAGCTAGTGAAAATAGGGTTAAGAAAATGGCTCGTATTTGCTTAGAGAAAGAAACAAACAAAACATTCAAACAAGTTGTTAAGAGCTATTGTCTGTTATCTCGTTAGTTCCATTATCATTCTGTAGAAGTCAAGATTATGTAATTTCCATTTGTGCAGTTCTGTAAAGAAAAAATAGTTCAATACAGTACAATGAAGATCAACAACAAAAGAAACCAGGAACGTGTTTGGATCAGCCTATTGCTATAAATTTTAGTTTTGATTTACGTTTTCTAATTTTAAGTTTTAAATTTTAAATTTTAGTTTTACTCTGAAGTTATTTTATTTTCAATTTTTTAAATTCTTTTTTCTAAAGTTTAAATTACTCGTAATTTTTAGTTCAATTAAAATAAATATTCATATAATATATACTGCTTTAGTGTGTTTGCGTGAATCAATTATTATGAAAAAATTTAATAGCAGTAAGCAATATTTATAAATATTATAACAATAAAAATCTTCTATATGAATAATACTAGCATTGATACTATAATAATCATAATTATTTTATATGTTACATTAAACATCTTATTATTAATTATGTGATACTAATTTAATTATTTGAGAATTTATATATATTACTCACAAAAACTTAATACATTTCAAACATTTATATAAGAATTGGATTGTTTAAATCAATTCAAACTACTTTTTAAATAGATTGAGTTAAATTTTAGATTTAATATTTAATATTTCATTTAAGTCATTCTTAAAGATGTTTTATTTAAATAATATAAATATATATATATATATATATATATATATATATATATACTGGAAATACTAATTAAATAATTAAATTTATACAGATGTGGATGTGGAGAATGGTGTCTAATATAATACGTACACCAGAACCGAACCCCCACAAATTTTATGGGTAAATCTACATCTCAATTGAGGCGGTATTTACACAACGCATTTCACTTATTTAATGTAAGGTTCCTTAAGGTCTGTAAAATTGTCATCTCTTGCTAAATGCAATACCATCATGCCATTTTTTTGTGTTAGTTTCTACGAACCATGGATAAAGAAAATTATGACAATAAAATGATAAACCAAAAACAAATCGGGACGATACAGGCGGATGCGAACACTATTAAGACTTGTGAGTGGTCAGGAACTAGGGAGGACATCTTAACTCAATGGTCCTCAGCTCTTAGGGGACGGGTAGATCAGCCGACAGCAGATTTGATTCTAATGGTAGTGGCTTTGCTAGAAAAGTTGCCAAAAGAATTTCCAGCATCAGCAGCATCAATGGCTAGAAAATTTAGTTGATGAGTGGATTTTCGTGAATGCTTGAGATAAAAAGCACTCAGTAGCTCTTATATACACATACATATATATATATATATATATATATATATATATATATATATTTGAACTATGCAAGAAAATAAATACATCAATTACATTCTCATCATCTATATTTGTAGTAATCAAAACTTTTAAAAAAGGAAATAATAATATGCTGAAATGAATAGGAAGATTCTAAAGATATTTAACCTAATTACTAAGGAGATATTGAGAATACTTCTTATCCTAATATATATTATTTACATCACTCTCCCTTAAGTTGGTAAAATCATTCCCAACTTGCCTACAAGATCCAAGAATCTACCCTAAAAAAGCCCTTTTAGTGAAAATGTACACAATCCTGTAGAGACATAAGTTGTAACAACTAACCCTTTGTCAAGATTATCTTTGATAAAGTGTCTGTCAATTTCAATATGTTTGGTCCAATCATGTTGGATTGGATTTTGGGCAATGTTCATGACTGACTTGTAATCACAATACAATTGCATAGGAATATACACCTTTATTTTAAGGTCATCAAGTATGAACTTCATCTAGAGCACTTCACACACACTTTGAGCAAGGGCTCGAAATTCAGTTTATGCTCTAGAATGAGACTCTTTCCAGTTTCCTACTTTTCCAGATCACTAGACTTTCTTCAACAAACGAACCGTACCCATATGTACATTTTCTGTCAATTACAAAACCTGCACAATTTGCATTAGTATATATCTTCAGGGTCAAAGTGCTTCTTTCTTGAACAATAATCCCTTTCTTGGACTTCACTTCAAGTGCTAAAGAATTGTGTCAACTGTTTGCATGTGTCTTTCTCTCATATCATACATAAATTGACTTATCACACTAACTGCAGAAGAAATGTTTGGTCTTTTGTATGATAACTAAATAACTTTTCCTAACAATCTCTAATATTGGGTTTTTTTTCTAGAGGAGAGCTCTCTTCAGTGCCACTTCTATGATTCTGATCAATAAGAACTCTTGAGGTTCTGCATCCCAGCTTACCTATTTCTTTAAGGAGATCAAGTACATATTTCCTTTGGAAGATGAAAATCATTTTTTTTTAATAACCAACCACTATTCGAAGATAACACTTAAGTTTTTCCAAGTCTTTCATTTCAAATTGGGCGGCCAACTTTTCCTTTAAAGTCAATTTCTCTATTTCATCATCTCCTTCAATAATCATGTCATCCACATAAACTAACAATAGTGTAAGTTTACTTGTAACAAAGTGTTTCATTAATAAAGTATGACCTCCTTGGCTTTGCTTAGATCCTAAGGAAACCATTGCTTTTGTAAATCTCCCAAATCATGTTCTTGGAGATTGTTTAAGACCATATAAGGCCTTTTTTAAAAGACATACTTTATTCCTTCTATCGTGGCTTTCAACCGAGAAAAATCTTCATGTACACTTCTTCTAAATTCCCATGAAGAAAGGCATTATTCACAGAAACAGGCAATTAAACAGCTTTCTTTCCCACCACTAACCTCAACAACGATGGTGAATAATGGCGGTGAAGATGATTAAACAAACAACAGAAACAGAGCTCCCGAGTTTGGGAGCTATGATACCAACTTCAAAAATAAAAAAACATTTCATTGATATCAATCACACATTACTTTCTCATCATCAATATTTGTAATAACCATAACCTTAAAAAATATGTTGAAATAAATAAGATTCTGAATTCACTAATTACTATGCAGATATTCTAATGTTGACTAGGCAAGATCACCAAGCAATAGATGCTCCATTTCAAGGTATTGTGTTATTGTTAGAGGTAATTGAAAGAATAAAATGTAGTAGCAAGATCAAGTGCAAAAGCAAAATGTACGGCGATGGTACTAGTCACTTCCAAGCTCACAGGCTAAAGCAACTCCTCAAAGAGCTTAAATTTTAAAGAAAATTCTCAAAGGCACTCATATGGGACAACCAAGCAACATTACGTTGTCTTTAATCTTGTCTATTATGAAAGGACCAAACATTGAGATAGATTGTAGAAAATCTGGATTTAGGAGACATCACCACTACATTTGTCAACTCTGGTGAATAGTTGGTAGGCATATTCACCAAATCTCAAAAATGAATGAATTATCAATCATATTTGCAACAAGTTGAGCACATATGACTTATATGTTCCAGCTTGAGAAAGAATGTTATAATAATAAAAATAAAACACAAATTTTTTATAATATTTTACAATCAAGAATATCTAGGTTATATATTTATTATTACGAATTTTTTTATTTAATCCCATATCATTTCTTTATTATTAGAGGATACCATTCTATTTATTTTAGTGATTCTATTTTCTTAAAACAGATAAAGCACATGTGTAGTCAGTGAAATACACGGTTTCAATGTAATAATGTCTTTCTATTTATGATACTTTAACAACTATAGACAATCAAACATATGCATTTATCGTAGAAGTGCGACAGTAGAAGATTGAATAATCTAATTAATCAAAATTTTGCAAACAAAATTGAACTTTTCAAACCAAACTTGTGGAAATTGCTTGATGCCATAAAGAGATCAATTAACTTTTCAAATCAATTTGGACTCATCAAACATAGGAGATTGCTCCAGATTTCTTCTGACAAACGAAATGGCCAATTATGGATAGCAATCGTTGCAAGAAAATGATGAATGAACTCACCTTGATTGCGGGGGAGAAAGGTGTTGTCATAACTAAGAGCATAGATTTGCATGTACCCTTTGGCCACCAATCTAGCGTTTAAACCATGTGTGAGAGAGGAGACTATCAAAAGGGGTCACAGATGCGTAAAGGGAAGGTTTGAGGAGAGGAGAGCAAAAACCAATTAGAAGAACTATGAACTAAAATAGAAATCTGAATTAGGGAACTAGGTAGTTGACTATGGAATAGTGACAAGGCGGGTAAAGAAGGAGGGTACTACAATATCATGTTTAAATAATGGTCTTTTAGCTATTGATGGAGATAAGAGAGTAAAGACATTTTGAACAATAGAATCTCGAATATTGTAATATATATATATATATATACTATGTTCTTAAAAACTAGAGCACTAACCTTTATTAACTAAATATGAAGACAAATCATGATCCAAGGAAATATTCTAAACAGTCTCAAAGGGATAATGGAAAAAGGGAAACTAGTCATAAAGGATAATCTAAGATTTATTTTATATATCCTAATAGTTACTAAAATAGGCCTAGAATTTCAAAGATTAGAATTTAATGCACATCAAGGCCATGAAATATGCATCATATAACAAAGCTTGAAAAGAAAAGTATTGGGCAACTCAAAGGATTGCCCAAATTCTGTGTTATCCAACTATATGAGAACAACAAGAGAGATACTAGAGGGGAGAGCACATTGTTTGTTTCAATAAATTGATTTGAACATAGTAAGGTAAACATCAATTATAGTTACAATGAGACCTTACTCGGTCACCAAGTCAGTTGATCCTTTATATGTAATATTTCGAGGCTTATTGACTGCTTCCATCACAACCTGTAAATAAGGTGTAATATCCATATTAAGAAGGTGGTATGCCAAAACCATATTTAACTATAAAAACAATCTAAAAGCTCTGTAATTAACTGAAACACTTCAAATTTTTAGAAAAAAAACTGGTGTATCTAGATACACTATCTACACATTTCTAGATATAGTACCTATTATATTTCAAGAGTGTTTAAAAAGGACTTGTATCCCAAAACTAAGATATGAAAGAAATGCTCACTAACCAATCATTTGACTTTGCTTACAAAAGAAACTCGCTACCTAGTAAATACAAAAGATATAGAATAAATAAGAACCATAACAAAATTATCTTATCAGAATTTTATTAAGGATTAGGTTAATGAACTAATCAATAATGATAAACTAATAAAGTGGCAAAGACTTACCTTCAGAGGAATAAAGTAGCATGCGGACGGACAGTGATGTTTTATTAGTAAATTTTTATCTTTAAAACAAGTTTACTAATCATTTTAAGTTATCTAGTCCAAGTTATAGCAATGAAAATGCAACTCTAATAGTTCAACATTTTCTACAATGTGTGCTTACTTTCTCATTTTGTGTTCAAACATGAGTCTCCTATGCATGCAAAGATTTTATGGAAACATGTCAAATATGTTGCAACCTAGCCCATGTGTTTCATCAAATATCTTATTTTAGTCATGGGAGTATCGCCTACTACTATGATAGCAAAGTACTTTGAAAATTGTGAGGACCTAAGTAAACATAGTTTTAACCAATCATCCTTTTGACCATAATGGAAAAATCAGCCGTATTTCTCCATCTGTGCCTTTACTAAATGCCCTAATCACGCCCTGGCTTTTATGGAATGTGTGTGAATTATTAAAATTTAATCCTAGTGGGAAAAGGCTTTTGCTGTTCAGCTGTTGTAACATTGTCGTTGTCATAAATCCCCAATATCTCATTGCAATTTATAGATTTCTGACCAACAATACGTCAAAGTCAAGCAAATGCATAAACATTTACCATGTCCATGTCACTTGAATAATCCACAACCACCGTTTACATTTTTCCGGTTAGCTACTACTAATAAATAAAGGTGATTATGTGACGTCTAAATTAAGCCTTCAACTTAAAGCAAAGCTTCCATACAAAACAATCTAAATAACAAAATAGATGTTCAGCATCACATTTTTACAAGTTACAAACAACACAGTGACAGCACAGAGGCAAATCAAAATGAGAGAGTCTCATCCAATCCAAGTTGCACAGAAATATATTAGCATTTCGAAAATCGAGTCCGAAAAGAAATATTGACCCCTTTTTAAAAAAGGGAAATAAATTAAACACGCAGAGAGTTACCGTGAAATCCTAAACTCGATGCACAACCAAACCGCAGAGAATAACAAATGTGAGTGAAAACAACAATGCAAAAGTGGAAATCGGAAAACCTGAGCGCCAGTATTTGCTGCAGTTTTAACCACTTCGATGAGATGAGACGGAGGAATAGGTCCCGTTGATGGGGCAGCCACCGTTGGAAACTTATCAGAAAGCAAAGAGTTGGCAATAAGGGAGTGTGACCTGGATTTGGAGAGAATTGGAAGGAACCCATTTGGATGAAAATTGAGTGTAGAGGATAACGAGCGTAGAGGGGAAAGGGTTCCAGCTGAGAAGAGAGTTGACATGATTAGTTGTCAATTGTAGAATGTATTGTTGTTCTCTTTTGATTATACGTTTTCTCTGCAAGCGTTTATGACTGGAAGGCCAAACCGATGTATCGAACTCCACTAATTTCAGCAGAGCTATGGATAGTTGGATACCGGAAGGAAGGGAAGGAAAAAAAACAATTTTATAGCGAAAATAACTGAAAGGAAAATAATATTATATATATATATATATATATATATATATATATATATATATAATTGTGTAATTTACTAGTTTTATGAATAAATTATTAAAAAATATAAAAAACATATAATAAGAAAATTGTGTATATAAATATATATAATTTTGTGAAAATAGAATTAAAAAACAATATAATCTTGAATTTTAGAAAGAAAATCATTTAATTATATACATAACTGTAAAATTTTTGTAATTTTATTATTTATATAATTTTACTGTTTTATGATTAATTAATTAAAAAATATAAAATTGATATAATTATATATATATATATATATATATATATATGTGTGTGTGTGTGTGTTAGTTATTAGTTTTTTAAGAATAATATTAATAAAATTATGTGACGTTATTATAAAAACAAATTACTTAATTATTTTGAATTAAAAAAGTTACTCAATTATTTGTTTTATTAAATAAAAAATATATTAATTATATATTGAAGGGTGAAATTATCCAATAAAAAATACCTCTAGAAAAAAGCTACCAAGTGGTGTATTTTCATTAACAAAGGAATATAACTTCCGCATGAGAAACCATGCTTAAATAGATCAATATTTTTTTTTATGGTTAATATTTTTCTTCTTCTAGGTGTCTTTATTTTTGTATGCAACTTATAATACTTTTTTTAATATCGTTTGTTTTCTTTTTAGCTAATTTCTGTCAACAAAAGTAAATGTTGTTCACGATAGTAAATTTTACATGTGATGTAAATGTAAATTCTTTTAATAAATTAAATATTTACAAACATCTTCATAAATTACATTATTATTTTCTGAAACCAAGTCATACCAGAGTAAAAATCAGTGTTATTTAACAAAACGATCACTCTTGATTTTTTGACCACACATATACTTTTGATTAAAACTACCAATTATTCTTTTGCATGTAATCACCTATTGCTAAAATTCAATATTCTTTGCAATGCAAACATTTTAATAGATCTTTGATGTAAACAATGTTGAGAATCTAGATTATCTAATCTCTATATAATTCGTCTAGACTGTCTAATCCAAGTGGACTATTTATGAGAGTTTTAATTATAACAAAAATACTATGACTAAAATTATCATTATGTGAGTATTTCAATGTGTGTTTTGTGTTGGTCGAAGGACAATTAGACTCTACAATACTAAAATCAGTCTTAACTAAATTATAAATGATCTGTACTAGTGTTTTTGGATTTCAGTTAAGAAAAGTATATTTCTTTCAATTAAATGAAAAATATGGTTGAATAGAAAAATATCTTGAAGTTACTTTGAAATTAACCAATATTTTAGACTAAATGAAACATAAAAAAATATATCAAACGTTTGGTACCATGCATAATAAACAGGGATTTGAGCTCCCAAACGGGGAAATAAACGCACCCGTCATTCTTATATTTGCTATGCATATTCAAAACTTTATCTTGCGTAAACAAGACGTAACCACAAATGTTTCTATAAGGTCTATATTACATGAAAGTTTTTTCAAATATCAAATTCAACAATAAAATCCAAGTATAGAAAGTTTTTATATCCTTACCCTACTGTCATAAGATAAATTTTATATGAAAATAATATATTACGTATGTTTAACAACATTTAATGTTATATATTCAATATGTTTATAAACTGATTTCATATTATTAAGATCGAACATTTACTACTAAACCAAAAGCTATTTTTTATTTAAAAGTGTAACAGCTTCAAATACTACAATTTGATTATGTCTCGACCCACTTGACCTCCGTCACAAGACAATTGATATCACATGCAACGGTCTCTCCCTCACCAATTGTCTTACTAGAAATCCATTTGGATTGTGACTTGGCCTATCTGACCTCCGCCATGGAACAATTGTACAACCCGCAACAACTGTTGGAAATCCAAATATGAGTCTAAGTCCCATATTGAGTAAAAATGAGACAATTAAACACCATATAAGAGGGAATACATAAACCTATCACCTTAAGATTTTTCCCAACACTTATCAAGAAAAGTCAGAAGCACAAAATCGATACAAGATCAAGACTTTCAATATCAAACTCTTAATTAAAAATACATCGAGTAATGCATAGAAGACTCCATTCTAACGAGAAATATCAAGCAAAGATCAGTTATTAGCTAAAGAGTTCTTGCAAATGTCAAGGTGAAAAACACACACATCAATTACATACAACTCTTTCTATCTTATAATGCTCAAATAGTGTTAATAGTTCTTTGTGGGTGAGTAAATCTATTGTAATTATAAATAAGTGTTGATTCTAATTTCTAATGTACATTTAGTTCATTTTCGATTTTCATTCCCTAAGGTATACTATTGCAGACAAGAACACTTTATACTGTAAATCGTTATCAAGATGGTTTGATAGACTTTTCTTCCTTTCCACTATGTAAAATCTACAAAACTTGTGGGGTCACAATACGATGCTTTCTGGTTTTCTGATCTTTCTATCCATTTAGCCAACCCCTGTTAAACTATGAAAGTTCGTCCTTATTTCCCTTGCAGTTTACAATAGGCATACAAACAAGACCCCAAGAAGCCAAGAACTTGTCCAAGAATATTGAACTGTGAACAAATAAAGCATAAGAAGAAAAAGTTTAGTGAAATGGGACACCGATAAAGAAATTCAAGAATCCAAAGGAATTTGTTCTTACCAAATCATATGGAAGTCCTCCGAATAGTAACCAACCAAGGCCACTTGTGAAAACATCCTGGACCAGAGGTACAGATCAGGAAACAACACCAAACTTAGGAATCATGAGAAGCACCGATATGGATTTTTCAAAACTAAATTGGTATATATATACATAGCATCTACAATGCATGCATTACATCAAACATTTTGTGTACCTTGTTATGAACTAATGCTGCTTGTGTAAGCAGAAAAACAAACAGCTCATATGCTTAAACAGTGAATATTTTTAAAAACAAATTTTCTTATTAATCAACCTCCCATCAGAGATAGAACAAGAGTCCATGGCTATGAAAAGAAAGAAAAATGATTTTCATGTTTAAACTAACGATTTGTGCAGACAGAAAAATCTTAAGGTAATTTTGATACATAATTTAAGCATGGAAAATGGGCAACGACAAAACTACACATGACTGACCTTTAAATTACCACAAATTGCCTGTGTAAGTGCCGAGTTGATAGTTGTATTCAACACTACGATGTAGTTTATAAAGAAAGTGAAAGCACAAGAAAGAAGCATCACAACCTGCACAGATTCAAATTTCATATAATGCCTCCAAAAACTATCATAGAAAGACATAATGACAGTGACATTAAATAACAGGAAATGCATGACACAAACACAAGCTGTAGTTCTAATAAAAACCTATGAAAATCAGATTACAAAGAAGTTTGTAATGGAAGTATCAGAATTCAATTTGTAGAGGAAGTTGAGAAAAGAAAGAAGCACCTGAAATCCAGGGTAGAAGAAGTATGGGAAATTTAATGTTGTTTGGAGGTCTCCTCTGAGTAAGGACCAGAGAAACAAAATTGGTCCACAAATCACCACTAAATAGAAAATAAGAATCGAGAAAACAGCAATGGTTATGCTAAGAACAAAAAGGCATTGAAGATTAAAGAACAAGATCAATAAATGTTACCGTTGCACCATACAATGCCAAAAATGTTAAGACCGCTGGATTTACCTATGAAAAATTGTGAATTTGTCAATATTCAATGAAGAAATTGGTAAAATAACAAAGAGAATTGGGTAAAAGAAGAAAATGATGAAATCTTACCAAGACGAGAAACAGAAGCAAGGTACACTGCCTTACACATGTTTTCTATGAATACAACTGAATAGGAATAAGAATCAAATGTGAAGTCGCGAGCGCCGGCAACAAAAGCCCCAGCTATGATTATCCCAACGCTGATAAATTCCTTAGTTCGTTAGGCAAAGTAACACAAAATTCTAAGTATGTTATGTGATTGCAACTAGTCTTATCTTTTCACTTTAGAAAAAGATTAATATTGTTACTGGATATAGAGTGTTGTAGTGTGAAAGAGCATACCACTCTTTCGCGGAGACCAACTTGGTGCATAGGTTCATGGTCTATCGTTATTGTTCTAATAAACAATATTTTTCATAGCGAAAAGTGCATAAGCTAGTTTTGAAGACATGACAACAAAATAGAAAATAGAAAAGTTCAATGTGAAATAATTTATAAGAGTAAAACTAAAGATATTGTTTTCCTTCATGGAGAGCTTGAAGAGGAAATATATATGCTCCAAGCGTAAGGCTTTAAACAACAACAAAATTTGGTTTGCATGTTGATCCAACAAAGCTCGAATCCAATAATTGAAGGCACGAGAACTTCTTCTTTTATGTGGATGACATAAAAGGTGGTAGGCCCCGAAAGTTCAAAATTGTTTTATGCTTAACATCAAGGATTTGGGACCAACAAAAAAGATTTTGGGATGTAAATTCATTGAAACAAAAAAGATAGAAATATTTGGCTTTCTCAAAAAGAATTACTTAATGAAAATCTTACAATGCTTTAACATGAAAGATTAGAAAGCAATTTTTATCCCATTTCGTCCTCAATTATGAACCCTAACCATTGTGACATACCTTCCAACAACAACTCTTGAATGTATATGCCCTGACAGAAAATACTCCATAACCATTGTGAAGGCCACTACAGTTCGCCTCAGGGTCGTGTACATCGGAATGTTTATACCTCGCACTGCTTCCATTGTCACTACCTATTATCACAACACAAACCCTATAAACAATGCTTGAAAAAAACTCCTGCTTCAAAACTTTGAAAAACTTCTTACCATAAAAAGCAAATAAGTTAAAGCAAGAGGAAGTGTTTGGGCCAATGTCCTAAAGGAAACAAATACTGCTGAATTGCTACAACCGCTCAGCGACTCACTGGTTGTGAAAGAAATCATCTTCAAGGATTTCATCACATACAGAATCATAAATGCGAAAACCATCTGAAACCAACAGGGTTAACAGTAACAAGATAATAAAAAAAAAAAACTCAAAGAAATTGTTAAAAATCGTCTTGAAAAAAGAGCAACCTGAGAAAGTGTGATGACATTTGCGAATGGGAAATTGTAAGAGGAGAGGGCTGCTTTGTTGAACATGACCAAGAGAACTGTTGAAGAACCAATCGTTACAATTGCACATTATATCTATGCAGCAAAATTCTAATTTTATTCCAGGGTTAATTTCTTTTCCTACAACTAATTTTACTTTACTCACTTTATTCTAAAAATATAAATACCAAAAATCATTAATAATGGATAGTGATATCTGCAAGTTAAATATATGCATTCCACTAACAAGTACATTAACTTTTAATATTGTCATGTATGTTGAAAGAGTACTTGTGTTTGAATAATATAATTCATCACAATAAAAACATTAAATTAACTTATAAATAATAGCACTGGCCAAAATACAACATTCTTATCAGTTATTTTTAAATCATGTAAAATGTCTTTGTCATTTAAGTCGATTATTCACTAAAAAAAAATAGATTAGTTTAGTTATCTCTAAGTCTGTGCTAACATAATAAATAAAAGTTAAGTAATCGTGTTAGTATTAGATCAGGAAAATGATTTGTTAACAACTTTTTCTTTATAACCAGAAGTAGTATTTATTAAGTAACTTTTCATTTTTTTTTTTTTATTTCTTTATTTTTTTTTATATTTTAAAATTATTTAAAAGATATTACTTTATATTATAAAAAAAATCAAAATATATTCTTTATTAAATTAATATTCAATTGTTGATGTTAATATTTGAGCTCACTTATTAGTCGATTATGTGTCAGTGACATTATATTAATATCGACTTACCTTATATTAACGTAAAGCAATATTAAAAATGAATAAAATTAATATTAGGAAAGTCAACAATAATATTATTTATTTTAATAATTAATTTTATTTAAGTTAATGTTTACAAAACTAACACTTACTTTATTTATTATATTATTTATTTAAGTTAATATTTATATCTTTAATATTTGTTTAAGTTATCATATGTTCAGTTGACATTAATTTATACACGAGAATGATAAGGAATCAGTAGTCGTAATTTTATGATTTGTTAACTAGTAAACTTGTTAAAATTCGCTTTTAACCAACGCCAAATATATATTATATTTTTAGTAATTATCGTGGGAATTGGTTTTTAATTGAAGTTACATATTTTTGGAAGTACTTTTTCATAAGTCATAATTTGTGTAAGAGGACATGTTTAAAAAGAGTTTCTATACTATGCTTTTAGAAAAAGATAAAAAAAAGGAAATAAGAAAAATAAATATAATGAATGGAAAAACTTGGTCAAAAGAGACAACAAAGAAACACCTGAACCTGCAATTGGGTCGCTTGACAACCAACACAGCGTAGCACTGCCTCAGAATCATTTCATCCTTACAAAAGCCAAAACTATATATATTCCAAGTAATAGGTCCCACGTCGTCCGAAAATTTTCATAAAATATAAAAATGGATCAAACATAAATTTTACGTAGCCCAACTAAAATTTGGAATTAGTCTCTTTTCAAAAATTTTGACTAATTTAGTTCTTCATTTTTAAGAATATATAAATTTAGTTATTTTAATTAAATTTTATTAAGTTTATCTAACATTTTAAGTGCATTTCATGATAGTATTTGAATTGTTTATATTGTTTGACACATTTTCACTTTAATGTTAATTCAAATATTATCATAAAATGCGTTTAAAATGTCAAATAAATTTAACAAAATTTGATAAGAATGACTAAATTTATACATTTCTAAAGATGAATGACTAAATTAGTATAAAATTTTGAAAAGAGACTAATTCCAAAATTTACTAAAATTTAAAAGACAAAATACATATTTAACCATATAAAAATTAATTACAGTAGGTTTGAATTTTACTAAGAAAATTCAGATGAAATGAATTTAACTGAAGTGAAAAGAAAATTAACTTATTAGTTCTAAAAATTTATGTTAAAAATATTAATGAAAACTGAAAATTGATTTGAATATTCTAATTAAAATTCAATCACATAAATAAATTTGATCAGAGTAGAACAAATTATTCTGGGGTTCAGAGACAGAGCAGTGAGATGATATTAAAAATATATAATTTGAGCTTAGTGGGAACATTGGGCTTCGAAACAAATTTATCTCTAATATAGTGAAGTGTGTATTCAATAATGGCTTCAATTTTACGTTCCTGAAGTTGACACATGTAAGTTTTATTTAATGGAGCACTGATACCATGATATGGACCTCATTCCTCTCACTCATAACAACAACTACCACCATTGCTTCATTTGTCAATCCTACAATGTTTCACATGAAATATGTCCCCACCCACCACCTTAATTTCAATGAGTTAATATTTGGAAAATAATATTTTAATAATTAAATTTTGATAATTTTACAATTTGACATGACATTTTTTAAATAATTTTTCATCTTCTTATTTTATTATTTTTTTATATTCTAAAATTACTTAAAGAATATTATCTCAGGTTCATGTTATAAAAAAAATGTCAAAATTTAGTTGTGAATATATATTATTTTTAATATTTACTTGATCCTCAGAAAATAACAACTTATTATTTGCTTCTTAAAAATATACATGTTAATTTTGAAATTTAGATTTTTATTTTAATAAATTTTACTATGGTGATTATCTGTTGTATTTTTAAGATGACCAATGATTTTTAAAAAATTTAAAACATATTAAAAAAATCAAAATATAGATATAATATATTTTTAATGTTAAATATAGGGTTAAATATATTTTTGTTTCCTTCTCGGTGGAAATTGGTAATAGTCCCTCCTAGAAATTTTAGACTAATTTAATTTCTCAACTTTGAAATGAGTGTATTTAATCTTTTTAGCCAAATTTTTTTAAGTTTTTTTTTTTTTTGTTTTAAACGCATTTGATGATAGTATTTGAGTTGTTTACATCATTTAACTTATTTTCGTTTCGATGTTTACTTAGAAATACATTTTAAACGTCAAATAAACTTAACAAAATTTGGTTAAAATGACTAAATTCACCCATTTATTAAATATGAGAGACTAAATTAGTCTAAAGTTTCAAAAAATGGACTAATTTCAATTTTTATTAAAAATTAAGGGACAAAAACATATTTAACCTGAATATAAAACTATCCTACAAAATCTAATAAAAAATTTGAACTTGTATTAGTTGAACAGAGAAATCGAAAAGATTAAACACCATCTCAATGTGAATAAAGTGTATAAAAAACGTTGAGTTTTAGAGTTAGTCAAAATTATCTGGCTATCACATTAAATAAAAATAAAAAGATTAAACCCTTATAAGATTGTCCTCCACAGGTTCAACTGATAGAATTTATCAAATTTAACTCAAGATAAAAACCTATGAAATTTGAATTCTGAGTCACTTGAAACTGAAACTATTTTGAATAACTTATATTTTTCACGTTCAAAACATGAAAAGATTACAAAGTCTAAAACAAACATGAACATGATGATTATCTTCATTCTCTGTCATCTCATCTCACATGTTCAGCTATTTTAGAAACAAAGAACATGCCCAGACGATGAGAACGCAGTTAAAAAAGTAAAAGATTTGTGCAATATACGGTGAAAAATAGTAGATAGTAATGTAAATAATGAAGAATATATAGTTAGTTTAAAAGTGGTAAGAAAAAGAAACACAAACCAGAAGAGGCCATATAAGATAGAGCAACGAAGACTCCTTTTTTTGTCATGGCTGAAACTTTTCGCTGTCTCTCTTCATTTTGTTTAGAATCTTCATGAGAGAGTGGCAACATCAAATTCTTCTCAGACTCCATTGATGCTGCCACTAATTCCTTTTTATCTGTTTTTGTATGAGAAACTTATTTTGTAAAGAGGGGATATAGAGAGAAAGAAAGAGAGGGGAGAGGGTGATGGAGCCAAGTGAGGGGAGATGAATTTATATACAATGACATGATCCTCACTTCAGATTGTTTAATATTGTTTTTTACTTAACATAAAAAAATACTGTCTTGTCATTTTAAATATATTTTAAAATGTCAAAATTAAAAATTAATAATAAAAAAATAGTACAAAAAACCTCTAGCAGAAAATTAAAAATCTCTATTTTTTTATCTTTATTCTGTGGCAAACAAAAATTTTCTCATAAATGGCTTCTTGGTCAAGGTTGGGTCCAAAACGTTAATTTTTAAATTACATTACATAAGATTTTCTCCTCTCTTTTCATATTTTCTTTAAGCATCCTCTGGAACAACAAAAGAATCTTGCTTATAAAACAACAGTGAAAATATATTAATTGTTTTGTAGACATTAATTAGCTCTTTTGACGGTGTTTTTTATTTTCGGAAAGGGGTCTTGTTTCAACATGATAAAACCTAAAATGTTTTTTTGAAAATTTACAATAACCATATATTTAGTAATATTATAGGGTGTCATCAGCATGAATCTTGATTAATATTTTTTCGAAAAAAAATAATATATTTAAAATTTATATATTTAATCATCGTTATTAAAATAATAAAATAAACTCATAATTTAACATAATTAATTATGAAAAAAAAATCATGAACATTGTCTTTCGTTTATTCAAATTTTTTAACCTATTATTAGTTAAATTAAAATTAAAATTTTAGCTATTTCTTTTTATATGTTTTTTATTAGAAAAAAGATAATCTTTGATATGAATTATATTTTAAATAAATTATTCTAATTTCATCTACTTATTTAATATTTTATATTTAAGAATTTTTTTTTCATCACTTTCTAAAGAATTAATATGAAATTTCTCACTTGTAATTCATTAAATATAAAAGAAGCGACTCATCTAATTGAACAATCGCATTATGTTCCAAAATAGATGAAAAAGTTAAATTTGTTATGTTTTTATTTTCACATGTAACTTTCTTTTTATCGCTTTTAGAAAGTAGGTTTAATTATTCATTTTGTCATTGTTTTTGTTGAAAAGTGTCAAGTTGATCTTCCAATTTTTTTTTTCCTTTCATTTTGGTACTAACTTTTTTAAAAGTGATTCAATTTAGTATTTTTGGTAGTACAATAATATTAAAGTTAATATCATATGTCAATTTGTGATTTTTTTTGAATTTTTTTGCCATGTGTCACTCAAAGTTGTGCCATATGATATTGTTAAGGTCACGTGGCAGAATCCTAAATTAATCCTAATTTTTGTAAAAGTTGAGCAATGTTGTTACCATTCAAATCGAGACCAATTTTATTTTTATATAAATATTATATTGATAATTTTATTAAAATTAACATTTTTATTAAATATTTCTAAAAAAATAACTTTAAAATCTATACTGAATTGAAAAAAAAAAATTTGAATGGGACAAAAATTAAAAAATCATATTACATATATATAAACATATAAATAAGTATGTGAAGTTAAAATATGAATTTTAAGAAATTATACTGTTCAACTTATTAATTTCATTTTTTTCATATTGTTTTGGTTACTCAATTTATGTTTCGTTTCACATTAAATAAATTTATATAAATTTTAAAGTTAGTTTAAAAATATTTCCAAAATTTGACAAAAATTTAGCTTTAATAAAAATAGCAGTATAAGATTTATAAAAAAAAAATTGTCCCTATTTGGAAAGTATAACATTATTTAATTTTTACAAAATTTGTGATTAATAAATTGAATAAAAAAATAAATATATGAACTAAATTTAGACCCTATCACATAACACTATCATGTCACATTAATTTTGTCATATCATATTAACCGTGTCAAGTGATACAATTTTGACACATAAAAAAAGTTTTCAAAAAATTAATTCAAAACTTTTTTAAAAATCACAAATTAACATATGATATTGACTTGAACACTTTTTTCTTTCTCTACTTTTTAATATATTCAAATATCTCATCCAGTGAAACAGGTTTTCCCATGTTTATGTTAAGCTTAGAAGCAACCTAAAAAAATTCATAGATAAATAATGAACAAGAAATAAATATTTGACTCTTAAGAAAAATAGAAATATATCGTGAGAATTAATATTAAAATATAGAAAACCAATACACTATTTATACAAAAAAAAATGTCCTCATGAAAGAGCAAATAACAAACTTGGTTAAAATAAACTTTTTAACTTTCTTCGTAAGATTTAGCGTTACTTATATACTACAATTTAATATTATCTCTATACATTATGAGATATCTAAAATAATACAAAAGTAAGAATTAGAGAGTAAAATGGAAGGAAATTTAGGATAAGTATTTAGGGTTGATAGATTAAAGATATGTTTGTTGTGAGGAAGTGAGGCATGTGATATAGCAGTGCATGTGTCGACCCATGCCTGTGAAGGAAAAACAAAGGCACAGTGGTGACTTACCCAATTATGCACGCGCGACAACAATAGACCCGTGTGGGGTCATTTCAAAAAGGGAAAGCATGGAAGCAAGCAATATGAAATTTTGCATTCCTGAAGTTGACACTTGTAAATTTTATTCAATGGAGCACTACTTACCATGATATCGACTTCATTCCTTCCACTCTTAACTTTTTCTCCTATTATCACAACAACACTGTTTCATACCAATGTTTCGAGTTTTTTGTATTTAAGATTCTTTTATATTCAAATTTGTAAAAATAGATCTGTTGAATTTTATTTTTTTTTGCAAAATAGGGTTAAGTTATAAAGTGAAGTCGTCCTCCACCATGCCGGTTTCTTTATTTTTTTTCAAAAAGCAAAATCGTGCTTTAAGAAGCCGGTTTCCATTCACTTTAAAAGTGAAGTCGTCCTTAGTCATGACGACTTGACTTCACCTTTTGTTTTTTTTTTTTAACGTTCACCTTTATGTACACTTTTTAAATATATATTATTTAGTTTTTTTTTTTAATATTTGTCTACAGTAAAAGTTTTAAAAAAATAGTTTTAAAAAATTCGAAAATACTTAATCTTTAAATCTTAATACAAAATTAAAAAAATAAAATGATACAAATTAAAAAATATTAAAAAATCCTTCAATAATTATATTTGAATATTTAATTTGTTTAGGTTTATTTTATTTGTGTTTTAGTTAGTCTACTGACTATCAAATAAAAAGTATCATTCAATAAAATACTAAATTTGTAAAATCAAACGGAGAAGCATGACGTTTTGACCAAATCGGAAGAAACTGGTGGAAAAATTGCCATTAGATGAAAGGAGGATGTCACTTTGTTTCTCTACTATAAACAAATATTTAAAAAAAAACTAAATAATATATATTTAAAAAAAGTTACATAAAGTTGAACGTAAAAAAAAACAAAAAAACAAAAAGTGAAGTTGTCATGCCCAAGGACGACTTCCTAGAGCACGGTTTTGCTTTTTGAAAAAAAGAAAAAGGAAACCGACGTGGTGGAGGACGACTTCACCTGTAATGTCATCCTCCACCATGAGGACTTGACCCTATTTTATAAAAAAAATTTCAAGGGACCCATTTTTACAAATTTGAATTTAAAAGAACCCCTAAATACAAAAAAGCCCAATGTTTCACATGAGATGTGGTCTCCACCCACAATAAGATTTTTCAATATTTAGTATAGATACAATAAGATGGAATAGGTCTATAATTTAACGTGTTTGATATGATTAAAATGATATTTTAACTGATTTTGATTAACTTGGATCGATCTTTAATCAAGATTGACTGTTTTTCAGACCTGAAGATGCCATGTAAGATAAAGAGACGAAGACTCCTTTTCTTGTCATGGTAGATATTTTAAGTTAAGAAAATAATATTTTAACCCACTTTTTTTTGACTTACTTTTAATCTATTATTTCAATTACCATTAGATCATTTATTTTAATTCTTTTTAGTGATGTGATGTGATTATCTAATGTTGATTGAAGGTGTAGGTTAAAAGTGGGTAAAAAAAAAGGTTACAATATCATTCTCCAGTTAGGGTTAAAGGGTTATCTCTCTTTATTTTGTTTGGGTCATCATTATTCATGAGAGAGTGCAACCTCAATTTCTTCTCCAACTCCCTTGTTCTTTCTGTACTTCGTACTAATTATCGTTTTTTTGAGAAGTGAATAGAGAGAGATGAATTTATATAATATGATCTTAGCTTAATTTTTACCTTATGCTTTGACAACTAAAATCGCCAACATGTGAATGACTAAAATGACTTTTGGTCAAGGTTGAGTTCAAAATGTTAATTGCTAATTAAAATACATACATTTTTCCTTTTATATATATTGTTGAAAAAAAGACATGACGAGTCCCTTAAAATACATGTATAGAGTAATGCATTTAAAAATCATATAGAAAATATAGGTTAAGCAAATTTCATGATGAATCCCTTAAAATACATGTATAGAGTAATGTATTTATAATAAAAAACATATAGATAATATAGGTTAAGCAAATTTCATGATTAATAGAAATGACATTATATTTAGTATATATCTCATAATCTAATAATATTTAGCATTCTTCCTTAAGTTGGTGCATATTAATCGCATGTATCAAGTGTTTAACCCCAAGTTTATTAAGATAACATTCTACCGTCAATCACTACATCTCAGGTATTGTCTATTTTGAAGTCTAAAACTCTTGTCAAGGTTTTGTCCTTAAAAGATATCTTGGAGGGTTGAGGAAGAAATGTGTATTTAAACTGTCCTTGGTCTCGATTCCTAAGTTATGCGGGACTATTTGGCGTATCCAAATAAGCATCATAGTCGAAGGTTACGGAGAATGTGGTTTTGAAACCTCATTTTAATTCCTACAAATAACACCAATGTTCTGATCTCAAGTTTATTGAATTAATATTGTTAGAGTCAATCATCACATCTAAGGTATTGTATGCTTTGGAGACTACAACTTTTGTCATTGTTTTGTCCTTAAAAGATGTCTTATAGGGTTGAAGGAGGAATGCCATTTAAATTGTCCCTAGCCTCGAATTGTAAGCAATGCAGAACTATTGGGAAGAACAACTTCTTTAGTTAAGGGCTAAGAAGAATAAGGATTTTGGAACCTCATTTTCAATTCTATAGACAATATCAATGTTCCAAACTCAATTTTGATGAGATAAAATTAGTAGGGATCAACCAATTGTTGACTTGATGAAAATAATACTAATACATCTTGAAAAGTCTCACATTGCCGAAGATAAGCAATGGAGAGGATGATAATGGCTATATAATAGACTCTAATTTATGGATTTAGATGGCCTAGTCAAAAGCAATTTAAGCTTGTATTTGATTTTTCTTAATTTTCTTATACTCTTGTAATAGAGTGTTACGTAGAGATGGTAACGGGACAAGACGTGAACAAGTCTCAATATCTTATACCCATTTCCAATAAAATTTAAAAATATTTTAAAAAACAAAAGAAAAGTAATCGAATTAAAATTAATTTAAATTTCTCTTTACTTCCATTATTTAAATTCTAATGAAATATTTTTTTATGCATTAGTAAGATTTAAAATACACCACTTGAACAAAATCATATAAAAAACAAAGGTTAAAGTAATAATAATTTAAATTTAAAATATAACTATCATCTTTTGAACATCAATATATGTTAGATAGTGATAAAAAGATTTATGACAATCACATTAAATTATTATATTATAGAAAAACTTTATCTATACAATTACAGTTATAAAGATATATTTATGATAATGAATTAGAAAATAAAAATAATTATATAAAAAAATACAAATATAATATTCTACATGATAAAAATAGATAAAAAGTAAAAATATTAAAAATAATCAAATATGTGTCTTATAAGCAATTCGATAGAGTATAAATGAAATCGTACAAAGAAAAGTTAATGTATAATTAAAGGTATGATAAAATGAAAAATAAGAAACTTTTCGAATATCAAATTAGTTGAATTGTTGAGGGATAATGAATTTTTTTAGTAAAAACAAAAGAGTTACCCATAAAATGAAAGGTCTATCAAATATTAGTTATGATATATAATATTTTAATTATATTTTTTAAATTATATTAAATATTTCTAACAATCCCCACATAATTTAAAAAATAAAATAAAACAAAATATATCATCTTTTAAAACAAAATATTATAAATAGTAAGAAACCTTACAAGTTTGAGCCTTACACATGGTACTTATAAACTTTCACATGAGAAAATGCAGAGACTTAATTGTCTTGAGCTACATTCTCTATGACCGAGTTTTAGTATATAACACATACAATATCAGTGTTCATTTCAGGTTCTAATCAATGGTTGCACATTAGGCTTTCTGCACGTATCTTGTTTCATGAATGTCATTTAGAGACTTACCCATGTCACAATTTATAGTACACCTTCCCATTGAATGAGACATAACATTTATTGAAATAAGTTGGTATACTTTAGTCAACAACAACTTCGTTATTATCCATTGAACTACTTTCCATGGGACCACCATTCACGTGGACATAGATATCCATTCTTCCAACTAATTTATGGGCTTAACTCTCATTCTCTTCGACAACTCAAATACTTGTTGATGCATCAACCCTTTGTAAGACACCTCACATTTTTAAATATTTTAGACGTGGTTCTCCTTTTTTTATAACTCGTAAGAATTTACAACCTTTGTAAGTAACTTTATTTGAGAATATAACAAACAAAATATAAAGTTCCACCCTATATAATTTAAGACAAGTTAGAACTTGTAGAATATCATTTACCATATAAAACCATTTTATTTTATTTTATTACAAGATAAAGTACTTAACTCAAACAAACCATCACAAATATATCATTTATTAACCAAAATACATGTCTAGAAATAATAATCTTATTGCACTGAAAAACTACTTCATAACCTTGTTAAGCAGCAAGGAAGTTTATAAATCCATAAACATGAAAACAATCCTTTTAAAAATAAGATAATTTATAGAAGACAAGTTTAATTTTACTTGACCATCTTCTCAATTTTTGATTTATGATATAAGGATTTTTTTTTTTATCAGCACACACATGATCATAAGCATAATGTTAAATAAAATAATTCATTTTAATTTCTTGTCATAAACAATATTTTTAAATTCATAAATATGATAAAAAAATAAATTTATTATCAGTCTTTTTTTTCATATAAATATCAAGATAAAACTTTTTCTTGCAAATGCATAGTTTAGTTCAAGTGCTTTTCATAGCTCAATAGTAATTTTAGTATGACAAATTATTTTATAATTCTTTTCATATAAAACACTTAAAATATATACATGATATATAACATCTTTATGCTATTAGAATAGAAGATGTTAGAACGTAAATTAATATAATAGAAAAAACATTAGCTTTAGAAATCACACAAAAATATTAAGCGAACCAAAAGTTTTGTTTATCTGTAATTTCATTTATTGTTACTAATAGAAAGAAAAAAACAATTATACTCATAAATGTTTAGGCTTAGGTTTAATAATTATAACCATAACAAACACATTGATTCATGAAAAATGTTTTCAGTCTTCTATTCTTTAATGTTAGAAATGAATAACTGATGAGTAATGTAAAAGCTTTGTCTCTCTAAAAAGTTTAGATTATGATTAATCAAATAATACAACTATTAATAAAAATATAAATAATATAATAATAATTATTAGAGCAATAATAATACTAAGACATAGATGTGAACCAAAGAATATTAATCATACCTAACAATTCATATAACAATAAGAGATACAAAGTAAATAAGAAAAATAGTAAAAATATCCTAAGTTGAGGCACTGTCCTTATAGAGAAAACACTTGTACTGCATAGACAAAACAAAATCATATGCGCTTCTCTTCTAAGATACAACAACCCGTAAGATTAATCGAGTGCAACAAAGTATTTCTGTATCTTTTAAACACCACTTCTTTAAAAGATAGAGTATAGAAAATAACAAAACACTTCTATATGAGCTATAACGTTTGTTGTCTATTCTCACACAGAGAGAAGATATTGATAAAAAATAAAGAGAGATTTAAGAGTTTAATTATACTTTTTTAAAATTATATTAAATATTAGGAAACATTTATATATCACTTTGTTATAATATAATATTTTATTTGTTTGTGAAAAAATATAAATCTCCTTAAAATCATTTTCGATTTTATACCTTAGTTTTGTAATATCACCTACTTATTACGATAAATAAGAAGATTTTTGCCTTGAGAAGATTTAGAGTCATAAAGCATATCACTTTGGTAAAAATAATACTTTACACCTAGTAAAAAAAATGTTTTTACATCTTTGAGCAAAAAATTACTTAACAATTTATTTTAATGATAAATTATATATATTAATACTTTAACTTAAAAGATAAAAGAAATTAACATATTAAAATTAGGTTATCAAATAATTTTTTTGTCAATATCAATCCTCTCATTAAAAATATACAATACCAATACTCTTAAAAAAATATTGCTTCTGTTTAAGGATGGCAACGGGGTGGGACGGGCACGGGTTTCGCTATCCCATACCCATCTCCGTAAAAAAAATTCATCCCCATCCTCATACCCAAACCTAACGGGTATTAAACTTTTGACCCATACCCATCCCCACCGGGTAACATGTATAATCTCGTACCCATACCCATACCCATTTTCTTACTACTTCAATATTAATTTTAATTAATTTTTATAAAATAATAACATTTTTATGATTAAGGAAACATAATATTATAAAATATTCAATATTAGAATGATGATTATTTCTTCCATATTAAATACTTTAAAATAAATTATAATTGTTTACATTCTATATAATAATACCAAATAAAATTTCATGAGAACTAAAACAATTATTAAATTTGAAAATATTAATGAAACATAATTGATAAAATTTAAAAATATTTTTTAAAAAATATAAAAGAAAAACAAATATTCAAATTAAAATATATTTTAAATGTTTGTTTACTTCAATCTTTTAAATTCTAATAAATCTTTTTTTATACACTAATAAAAGTTATAATACATCATTTGATCAAAATGATAATTGATATTTTAAATGTTTGTTTACTTCAATATTTTAAATTCTAATAAATATCTTTTTTATACACTAATAAAAGTTATAATACATCATTTGATCAAAATGATACAAAGAACAAATAATAATCATAATAAAAGTTTAAAATAAATTATAATTGTTTACAT
>Ga0214545_1000971_pt1 | contig 50836 bp, 19 predicted proteins | sample CNSS4metaG_FD_160064 | JGI IMG/M metagenome (GOLD analysis project Ga0214545, IMG submission 160064) | Root nodule microbial communities from cowpea collected in UCLA plant growth center, Los Angeles, California, USA - CNSS4 | ecosystem: Host-associated > Plants > Roots > Nodule | place: USA... | reverse complement strand
CAGTTTATAACAGTTCAGTTCAGTTCATATTATAGTGAAATGTAGTTTAGTGCAGTGTAGTTCAGTCCAGTTTATTTTTAAGAAAAACAGTTCAGTTCAGTTCGTCTGAACTGTTTTTTAGTTCAGTACAGTTCATGTGAATTGTTTTTTAGTTCAGTGCAGTTTTTTATAGTATAATGCAGTTTGGTTTATTTTGCCCAGCCCTAATTAAAGACATTTAATACGTTATAAAAAAGATCAATTATAAAGACTGTATTCATATTTAAGATATCTATATATGTTTAAGTTTGGGACTATTTTAATTTCGTATCAATATATATGGATATATGTATGTGTCTTAACGGTTTAAAAGGGAAAATAAACAAGCAAAACAAAAACAAAATGGAACATTCGATTTATGCTGCGTGCGAGTGAATTACGATGGATTTCTGCCATCTGAAGCTGAGACAGAAATTTTGAACAGAAATCCGAAGTATAGAACCCTAGGATTCAGTGAAAGAAGAACCCTAGGATTTGTGCGTTTTTTGGAATCGGTGAACGTTTCCTCTGGAGTTTGTTATTGAGACGCGGAGAAATGTCGACGGACCTGCAATTGAAATCGAGTTGCAGCGGATGCGGATCAACGACGGATCTCTACGGAAGCAATTGCAAGCACATGACTCTGTGCTTGAGCTGCGGCAAAACCATGGCCGAGAACCGCTCCAAATGCGTCGATTGTGGTGTTACCATTACTCGCCTGATTCGAGTTCGTTTTGTTCTCCCTTTCGCTGTTATTGAATTCGCGTATTTTGACTTTATTCGGTGCATTTTATCTTGACGTGGTCAAATATTTCACCTGGTTCTTTGTGATAGGAATACAATGTTCGTGCAAATTCTACCAATGACAAGAACTACTTTATTGGAAGGTTCATGTCCGGTTTACCAGATTTTTCGAAGAAGAAAAGTGCTGAGAACAAGTGGGCTCTGCAGAAGGAAGGACTGCACGGTCGCCAAATTACTGATACTTTGCGGGTATTGAAATCTACCATTACTTCGTAGTTATTTTCTTCCTTGCATGGTATTTAGTTACAAGGAGTGATTTAAAGCACCTCATTTCTAAAAAATAAATGGTCGCTGAAAAATTAGAAACTCTTCAGTTTCGGATTCAAGCAAATCTCAACCAGTTGACCGAATGAGATTATCTCTAAAATTTCTTCAATGAATTTAGGTTTTATTTCCAATTACTCTCTTTTATTCCTGATATGAAGTTTCAAAAGAGGGTATTCTGGAAAAATGTTATTTTTAAATGAAATTATTACGATTATAGGCTACTTGATAATTTTCTTAAGTAGTGTGAATCAAATATTTTTGTTTATATTCGATACTGGAGAAAATATGGTTTGAACTGCTAAGTAGATGGTTGTGGGGAGAAGGGTTCTACGAATCTATACCTATATGTATATTAGTCAAAAAGGAAGGAAGTGAATAATTACTTGGGAATTGTAATAGGTCACTTTTTTTTCTACATGAAATCTTTCTTTCTGCATTACATAGGAGAAGTACAAGAACAAGCCTTGGCTCTTGGAGGACGAAACAGGTCAGTCCCAGTACCAGGGTCATCTAGAAGGTTCACAATCGGCTACATATTACCTGCTAATGAAAGAAAAGAAGGAATTTGTTGCCATTCCTGCTGGTTCTTGGTACGCTTGTTGTGTTAAGGATTATGTTTGACGGCCAGAAGAATGCTCTTATGAAATTTGTTGTATGTTCTTTTAGGTACAACTTTAACAAGGTTGCTCAATATAAGCAATTGACATTGGAGGAAGCAGAAGAGAAGATGAAGAATAGAAAGAAAACTGCAGATGGATATCAGAGATGGATGATGAAAGCAGCAAATAATGGCCCAGCTGCATTTGGTGAACATGGAAAATTTGAGGACAAGGAAAGCAACACAGGTGGAGGGAGAAGCCGTAAAAAAACTGGTGAGGATGATGAAGGTCATGTTTCTGATAAGGGGGAGGAGGATGAAGACGAGGAATCCGATAGGAAGAGTAGACTTGGACTTAATAAAAGAGCTGGTGATGATGATGAAGAAGGTCCAAGGGGAGGGGACCATGATCTAGATGATGACGATGTTGAGAAGGGTCAGTATCTCTGCATTCTTTGTTCATTATATTTTCTGATGAAAAAGGTGGCTTATATTGTCATTTTATTTCTGATTAGTTTTATGAAGTGATGACCTATCTGGGATGCAATTGCATGCCATAATTAATCAAAATAGACATTGCATAGGCAACAGCTGGGAGGGGGGGGGGGGGGGGGGGGGGGGGGGGGGGTATGCATCACTAAATGTTGGAGATGTGAGGAAACTGTTATGTCTCTGTTAAATCTGGTTTAGTTTTATTGAAGTTCTTAGATAGTGTCCTTCTTTTCTAGTATCTAACTTGATTGCTTCACTGTTATGACTTGTACATCTGCTTACATGATGAAGCATATTGCTTAGATAGTAAAAACAAAACCGAATGCTTGCTTCCATGAATCAACTATAGGCTTCGTATAAATAATTTTTTTAAGTATTTATTTTGGCCTTGGATATAACTAGGATTATAGAATTCATATATCTACTCGTTACCATAAGTTTGCTGTATGTGCATGACTTATTGAGAGTTTTGAACCCCAGAATATATTATAGGGCAGGTGCATTCAGTGTATTTAGTAGAGTTTATTTATGTTCTAGCGTTATGAATTTTCTAGTAGTCTATTAGAAAAGACTGTTAGAAAAAAAGATTATGAATATTAGTTCATGAGAACATCTTGTTTGAATGTTGATGGACTTGACAGTGTGCAAAACCAGTAATAGACTAGTAGACACGCAAGACTTGTCTGTCTCTTGTTGAGAAAGCGTCAATTTCCATGTTGCAGAAGCTGTGCAACTTTTCCCATATAATATTTCTAAGATGATCAGTCCAACCTGCACAGTTAACTGTAAATGTAAACTCAGGAATTATATGTTTGTGCACGAATTATTCCCTGTTTTTTAGCTTAAAAACCAAATATCTAATTGACCGGCTGAACTGCTGGGATAACCCATGAGTTGTGTTCTAGGGTCAGTAACACTGCACTGATGTACTGCATGATTAATTAGTTTGACTATTGAGTTGATTGATCTATTTACTGGAATAATGTCTCAATCATTTAAAGTGTTGTGTTCTAGGGTCAGTAACACTGCACTGATGTACTGCATGATTAATTAGTTTGACTATTGAGTTGATTGATCTATTTACTGGAATAATGTCTCAATCATTTCAAGTGATTACAATCTGATTATTTAATCTTAAACTGGCATGAACTGGAACTTAAAGCATCAGTAGATGGTTTCCTTGTTATTCATGCATAGACTAACCAGCTTGTTTTTTGTTGAAAACTCACAGGACACTTCAACGAATATAGATGCTAGTTCTTGCTTTTGACTCATACATCTTTTACAGGTGATGACTGGGAGCATGAAGAAATTTTCACTGATGATGATGAAGCTGTTGGAAATGATCCCGAGGAAAGGGAGGAGTTGGCTCCTGAAGTTCCTGCTCCTCCTGAAATCAAACAGGTTAGTTTCAACTCAAATATTTGATAGTTGATGTATTTAGTATGGATTTATTTATGGAGGTCAAAATTATTGTGAGAAAACAGATATTATTAACTGCCCATTTTCTCTTGTAACTTCCTAGATGCTATATTTTCGATATATTTAATTAATCTTTGTTATGAGAGGAAGAATAGCTCAAAATCAGGTAGTGGAATTACTGGTTATGTAAAGATAAGAACCTGTTTTGTTATGTAACCTTCACAGAGTGACCTATTTTGTGATCCAGGATTAGAACTTTAATACTTTATTAAAATGCATTTATTAATGGATTTACCTTGCTCATTGCTCATTTGCATGAGTTCCTTGGTTTCCTTTTCACCTGGAAGTATGCTATGCTTTCAGACATTTTCTGGTATTGTCATTTTGGTTACAGGGATGCTTGATGTATTCTATTATGTTGTACACATGGAATAAATTGGAGTTAATAAAGACATTTTCATATTTGGTTTCTATGTTATTGTGACATACCTAAATCATAGCTACAATTGAAATTGCAGGATGAGGAGGAGGAGGATGAAGATAATGAAGAAGGGGGAGGTCTGAGTAAATCTGGGAAAGAACTGAAGAAGCTGCTTGGGAAAGCTAGTGGTCTGAATGAATCTGATGCAGAGGATGATGACGACGACGATGACGATGTATGACTTTCGTTCTTTTTTCTTTTCAGTTTGCCATTTTCCTTAACTTTTTATAGAAGTTCTATAATTGCTAATTGTTCCGTTTGTCACTAATAAGATGAAAGGGATTAACATAATAACTTGATACAAACTACAATTTCTTTTTGTGGTGGTCTAAATATAGCTTTTACACCCTTTACTTCTCTACAAGGGTAAGTGGGTAATTTGATTCGTATTTGTAGGAAATCTCACGTTAACTAGGAATATAGTCAAAGTGTGGTATATAATTGATTGCAAACCTTACTTTAAAAGTTGTATTTTGTGAGTTTAAGTTAGACTTAAACTCATTTTATAATGTTAGAAACATCTGATAATATTATCATAGAATATTTTAGAGTATATTAAATGAACTCTTAAAACATGTATTCTTCTTTTATATTTTATGATTTGTTTTCTTGTTTAATTATAATAGTTATCGTTACGGGGTTATCTTTTTGGAATCATATATATTTGAATACTATCTATAGGCATATCATATCATATCATGTATGTTGGATTAAAGTCTATTAGAATTATTTGTATTTATTTCAAATCAACCTACTTAAAATGTTGTGTAGTCCATACACAGTTTTCAGCATCTTTTACTTCTATTTCTCTCTCGTTCAATGTACTTAACTGGAATCCTGGAAAGCTTAGCATTTTCATGGATTAATGAGTCACTTTTCTTTTCTTAGATGGATGACGAGGTTGGCAATCCTCCTGTGATTGCTACGAAGCAGAAGGATGCCCCTAAGGAAGAACCTGTTGACATTAGCCCTTCAAAGCCAGCAGCAACAGGACCTGCTCGTGGAACACCATCTTCGAAGTCTTCAAAGGGAAAGAGAAAATCAAATGAAGAAGCAAAACCAGCTAATACTGCAACACCAAAGAAGGTGAAACAGGAAAATGTAAGTCACTGATTTTCGTGAGATTGCTGGATTACACTTATTGCTTTACTTTTTCATAAAAGTGTTAGGTGCTTGGATAACTTCTACAAGTTCAACATCGATCAATTACTGTAGAGTTTGACTTACTTTAGAGGGCCAATTTTTTGCAAAAGCTGATACTGCTTTGTTGGGGAACTTTTCTTTCGAGATTTGGACAAAAAGTGCTCTTAATTTATCCTGGAAGAAATTTTTCAATGACGGATTCAAACACCATATGGCTTTTGTAGATTTGTGTATAGAATGAGATTTTAGAAGAATCTTTTATCAAATAAATTTTGTTCTGTTACAAAAGAACTTATTTTTAAATGCTAATCCAACAGTTTTCCTAACTACCATTAAAATTCTTTGTTGTTTTATTAAATTAGGAACCGAAGTCTACCAAAGAAATAAATGGGTCTGCATCTAAAAGCAGTGCACCTACCAAAGGTACACCTCCATCATCAAAGCCTGGGTCTTCCGGAACAGCTACTGGACCTGTGAGTGAGGAAGAAATTAGGGCTGTTTTAAGGCAGAAGACTCCAGTGACCACTCAGGATCTTGTAGCTAAATTTAAGGCAAGATTGAGATCTTCAGAGGTAAGTGATAAATTTGCTCTATCCTCGATTGAACTTGGTATGTTTGCTTTATTATTCTTGAATCAAATTGTGTATGCCATGTCCACGGTACGTTTCAGTATGTTTTATAATTAAAGTGTGTTTTTCACTGCTCCATGCTCGCCGAAGCCGCAGGCTAATTCTTAATAAATGCTTACAAATTGGCTCCAGGACTTTGGAAATTATGTAATGCATCTAATTTTTGTGGAGCTGCCATTTTAATAATGTTCATAATGAATTGTGACTCTTGTGTCAATATAGCTGCAGATAATCTTATATTACCTTGTTCTTTTGGATAGACGATTGGAGGCACGAACTATGTATTGCGTGAGGATAAGAGTGCTTATCTGATTCTAATTTGCCCCTTTTCGTATACTTTATTTAGTTGCAATGTTCGTGTGATCCATTTGGATCGATGGCTAAACTGGTCTAAGTTTGACATGATAGCATCATTGGTTCAATTTTTAAATCTTTGGTTGAAACTGAATCTTGTGCTTCTTTGCTACATGCACAGGATAAGCAAGCATTTGCTGAGATCCTCAAGAGAATCTCCAAAATACAGAAGACTGCAAATGGATCCAGTTATGTTATCCTGAGAGATAAGTGACGTGTAGACCCCAATGATTGGTTCGGAAAAGATGTTGCATAAAAAGGAGAATAGTTCCATGTATATTTTTCACATTTTGGGCACCGTCGTCGAGATTATATTATTAAGTTAATGCCCATCAAGTGTAAGAGACTTGTTTTTTAAATCATGAAAGTCGGGTTTCATCGGGTTACAAATGCGAGTACAGGGTATATGGAGATTACCCCCTCGCATTGAATAAACAGGATCTACCTCTTATCAACATTATAGAAAGAAGAAAATTGTACACGTTATAATAAATCTTATGTACGTTTATCAGTATTCTTCGTGTATGTGCAAATTATTTTATATAAACCATCAATTTTATCCTTTTTATAGTATTATATTATAAATACTTTCTCAAACATTAGAAATTATTGAGTACAGTCGAAAGTATTGAAAAATCTTTTAAATTAATCTCACAACATCAGTCAAGTCCATCGATGCGTTGCAGGTACTAAACTGATGAATATCATTCGTATAATTCATTATTTTAAGAACTAGTTAGAAAAGTAATATTTGAGAGAGTGAATTTGATGATTATTTTAGATTTCGTGAATTGTAAAATGCCCCGAACGATTTCATCAATATTGACACTAAAAAATCTTATTTGAAGAAGATTACATGTTACATAAAATCATGAAACAGGATTGAAAAAACCAAATATCTTTCTAAAACTAGAGTGCTAGACATATACTCGCATTAAAAGAAATATAGGGTAGTGACAGATGTCAGTCAATAATACATAAAACCAGTGGGTGCTCAAAACCCACATCACGAAACAGTATCTAAATAATACATAAAACCAGTGGTTCTTACATAAATGGTAGTGACAGATGTGAGTCAATAAGCAAGGTATATGATGACGAAAAACAAAACAGTGAGCAATAACACAGTGCTCTGACCATAACGGGTTGAAGCAGAAGGAGTCATGGGTGCAGCAGCCTGAAAATCAGATAGGGTGGGATACTTATTGTTTGTGATGCCTTGGCCCTGTGGCAGAACCTCAATGTGTAGCTTCAGACCCTTTTTGCAGTTATCAGGTTGAGTGCTCACAAAGTACCTCATTCCTTCACTCTCAAGTGGGATACCATGCAGACCCTCTGTGTACATTTTTATGGGATTTCTCACATCACACGCCTCATATTCCTCTTTGCTTTTCAGCTCAGCCACCAATCCCTCAGCCACTGAGTATGCTAGCCCTGCTCGTTTTACAGGTCCACATCCCCACACCGTTATCTTTTTCATATTCATATTAAAATAGACAAACACGGTATAACCACGACAAATTCAATGTCTCATCATACCTAACATCATGTGTTTTATGCTACAATACAATACATACAAACGTCTTGTTAGCATTTCTCTTCTTCTAAACTAGAGAAATAAAAGATAAGAGAAAATTACATGATAAGATGAAAACAAAAGTATAATTCTTTTCATAATACACTTAACCTTTGAAGTCACCGTGTGATTAATCGTTTCATCCTTTCATGTTACTATATCACTAATATAAAATTTTAATAGAACAAGGTATCGCGTCAAACTACAAAGAAAAAGTGCTGCCTACTTTATTTGTATATATAATAAAAGCAACAATTTTATGCACAAATTCTGTACCAACTATTCGCAAGACTCAACTTAAAGGTTCCTACTAATCACATGAATAATAATATATGCAATTTTAACTTAATTTCTATCTTCAATTTATTATCTCTTCAAGAACTATTAGGTTTTACTTCACAACAAAATAAAAATGCTGAAACACACCACCAAAAAGGAGCTAAGTCACTCAGTGAATGAACTGCCGTCACTCAGCTCCTCCGGTTAAATGAACGCACAGAACAGACGGAAACGCAAAATCTTTGAAAGCTGACGTATAATTCTCTCCTTTTAATTTTCATCATTTTTCTATAACATAAGTGTCATCACAATCAATTCCAAGACCCAGATCGTGTAATGAAAAGTGAAAAACAAAATTAAAACAGGGCATGTTTCATCATTCTTCATTTTCATCCCAATCAAGAAAGTAGTGAAACTCAATGGGTAGGGAAGATACAATATAAAGTAAAAAAAACATAACAGAATAATTGATTTACCTATTTGGTAAAGAAAAAGAGAGAAAGAATGAGACTTACAAATTTGGTCTCCAACCCTGAAGACCCTGCCAGAAGACCAGGAAACAAGGTCCGAGGTTGGATCCCAACCACGGTCTGCTCCGACCACATGATGCTCCTGTCCTGCCACCCCTTTTCCACTCAGGCAAATGACCACCATTGCAACAGTAAAAACGATTCCTTTACCCATTTCTATTTTCCAATATTCGCCGGAGGTGGTGATGGTGGGTGAAGAGAGTGATGAATCGACGGTGACGAAAATAGAAGGTGGTTTGCGGTTATAAATAAATGTGTTTTGCAGCGCAAGGAAAGAGTTTCCAGGTAGCTTCCTCACTCTCCCAAACTCACAGGACGCAGAGCAAGGACTGGTAGTTGTGACTCTCCTCCCACACTCTCTGCAACCAATTGTCAATTGCTCCGTGTGTGTGTGTGGAAGAGTGTGTTCTGTTTATGTACTTATTTACCCTTCTTTTTATCTCTTCACCACATTAAAGTGAAAGCCCTCTTTGGTAATCCAATAATAAATGAAGTGAAACACTTCCATAAATTTTCACCTTCGATGGACCATTGTACCCTCTTTCTCATATCTATTATTTTTGCCTTTTTTTTTTCTTCTAAACATTGTAATTCCATAAAAAAAATTGAAATTGAAATGTTAAGGACTAAAATGTCCAACCAATACAAACTTAAATTACTTTAAAATGTATTTTTCCCAACCCTACTGTATTGAAATTTAACCTTTATGTACAATAAAAAGGTGATAAAATGAAGTATTATGCAAGCAACAAGGTAACAACCATTAAAAAAAAAGGGGGAATATAACTTACGATCGATTGGGTTCATTAGGGTAATCGAAAGTGAGGGGTTCCGAGAATTGTAATTTGGGATAAAAACACGATTTCAATCCTAAGAAATAATTATCCTAAAGAGAACATGTATATCCCAAATGACTTTATAATTTGATGAATACCTTTTTATTAAGGAAAAATGATTATAAAGAGCTTCAATGGACCCAATTCATAAAATTACCTACCTCACAGATGTTTAAGAAAATGTTGAAAGCAAACGTGTTAAACTAACATTAATTATTGCGTTGGTGGGTTTTTTCGTTCAAACTAGTTATCGTAAAATTCAAATTTAATCTTTAAATTTTAAAGTTCAATAAATATTAAGAGTCTATAGTTTTTTTTTATATATATTGAAAGGATTTATTTAAGATTATTTTTTATTCATTTTCTCCTTTAGTTAAAGAAATTAATGTTTTTTTTTTCTTAAAATTAGTATCCATGTCATTTGAAAAGTAATCAGATATAAGTGATCGAAGGTTTCTTCAATTTTCTCTTTTTTGGTTTTTACTAATCGCATTTCAACGGCCAACTCAAAAGAAACACATATCCGATATCAATATTAATTTTATGAAAGATACCATATTAATTTCCCGTAAATAAAATAAACACGAGAATAAAAAAATAAATAAATAAAAAACCCGAACCAAAGAACTACTAAACCTAAAACTAGTTATAATAGAATTTGAAATACATGTTTAAATTTTAATTATTACAGAGGTTTTTAAATAATTATTTATAAAATAAAGATTCAAATGTATTCTAATAATATATAATTTATAATAATAAATCTCTTAGTTTTTATCTTTAATTATTAATTTAAATATTTCATGACAACGATTGAAATTATGTGATTAGACACATATATTTCGTGAAACTAATCATTATGGAAGCATATTTGCAAAGCAGAGGGCGCGTGGGAATAATCAAGAGTTTTGTTTTTGTACATCTTGTAATTAATTTCCTATTACAGAACACAAAAAGTTCTGCTCTTTGCTGGTCCATTAGGTTCAGGCCTCTAACTTCCCAAATACTTACTGTAACAAACAGAAATTATCAAATAATAATAATATTTGAAAAATATTTAAATAAAATATTTAATATATATATATATATATATATATATATATATATATATTAAAAAGGAGGATTAAAATTTCAAACTCAACGTAGGATTGATATAAAAAGCATAAAATAATTAGAGTAAGCTATTAAAAAAGTAAATCAATATATAAAATATTAATCACAATCATATGAAGTTTAACGTGAAACTATAAATACAATAAATCAATTATATTATTTGCCGTAGAAGTCAAATCAAACAATATTAAGACATCACGACTTCTAGATTAGTATATAAAATTAACATATTTCATATCTCAAGGTAAAATACTTGGTTATTTAATTGTTCACAGAAAAATCTTGTTATTTTAACGTCTCAATTCCCTCGATATGACATTGAACATGGTTTAGAGTAGTAGTTCCACACGTAAGTGGCAAACATTAACTCCATATTTATATACGTAACCAAACATTTAAGTATTTACCTTATACGTTCACACACTTTTCATGCATAATTAAATCATTTCACTAAAGTTAGAATACTCGTTTTACTGTATTTATAAGAAATCAATTTAACCTATTCCTAAAATTTCAATCTCATCAATAATGTAAAATTCTCATTCAATATTTCTAAAATTCACTCAAAGTATGTCTATTTATAAATAATATGTTTATAATATTTCTAAACATGCAAGTACACAACCCAACTAAGTTTAAATTTATCCAGAGACTCTTTTCTCTTAAAACCTCAACATTCCTTTTCATGCAAGATCATAAGGAGGGTATACAATAGAAAAAGATAGAACGAAATATCTTTAAAGAAACGAAAGAAGTGTTCTTGTTTTCATTCTAAAGTTTTGTCAGATTATAAAGTGATTGAGAACTGAAAAAAAATAAAAGAACAGAAATAAAGAATTTACCTTCTGCACCTATCACTTCTCAAACTCACCCTCCATTTACTTTTGTTCCTAACTATAATCGGTTCAAATATTTTAAAAGCCCAACTCTCTCCATATACAAAATATTATTATTTTTATTCTTATACTCAAATCAACCAAAGTCAAAAACATGCTCAACTAAAACAGCTTTCTATACGCACCACGCATATAACACATACACCACATTAATATAACATTAAATAAGAGATTATTTTGAGTCCTACTCCAACTTTTTTCAAAAAATTGGAATTAGTTCTTTTTATAAACCTTAAACTAATTTAGTCCCTCATATTTTAGACATGTGTAAATTTAGTCCTTTAAACACATTTTTTTTAAATTTATTTTACATTTGAAACACATTTCTCACCTAACATTGAAACAAATATGTATTAAACGGTGTAAACAAACTAAAATACTATACTGAAATGTGTTTGAAACATCAAATAAACTTAATAAAAAATTTGATTAAAATGACACAATATATGTATTTTTAAATATGAGAGACTAAATTAGTTTAAGATTTTCAAAAAGAATTAATTCCAATTTTAGCTGAAAGTTGAAAGAAAAAAAAAAACATATTTAACCCTAATTTAAATTTAAATATCATTTTTAAATATTGTACACACTGATACCAGCATACCAAAACACCACTAAGATCATACTTTCCCCTTTTCTTTGTCACCCATTTTAATATTTTAAAGGGAACCACTTATTTAAAATTTATGTCCGCCAGAAAAACATATATATGTGTGTGTTTTTTTTAAATATATTTTAAATCGATCAAATTAGAATTCATGTTAATTCAATTTTATTCTTTACTTCTTTTATATTAAAAATATTTCAATGTAATAACTTTCACCGGTATTTATATTTTACGAATACATCGTAACTAGAATTTTATGTTATGTAAAAAAACTAGTTTTATTTACTCTCTTAATAATTGATTGAATAAACAACTAAAGCCTAGAATCTTAACAATGATTATATAAAGTCGATGAAGATTTTTTTTTGTATACATAAATTTAACGAATGCAATATATAAACAGAAAATACGAATACTATATATAAAAAAAATACATTAATTTAACCTGTAAAATTAAAATGAGTAATTTATTTCAAGTAGATATCCAAATTTAAGTGACACGTAAATAAAAAAATACTAAAAGGAAAGAATAATAGTCGGCAATTTAGAAAAAAGAAATGCTGATGTTATTATAAGATTTCCTAAACAATGTTGAAATAATATAAATGGGATTGCTAAAAAAATAACTGATAATATTATGTTTTTATTTTTACATTTGCAACAGTGTAACATCAGGGTTGATGAAATGAGAGACGTAACTCCCTTCCAACACCAACTCATCAGAGAAGGGTTACCAATTGAAGGAAGTATGAGAATATCCCACTTAGAATAATTTTTAGTCAATAGATTATTGACCTGACAAAGAATAAATAAATGAAAAAAAAAATATATTCATAAAACTAACCCAAAGGGATACTTAAACTGTTTAATAATAGACCTGATTTTAATATTATTGTATCTATTAATATTGGAATATTTAATTTTATTACCAATTTTTTTTCATACATATGTCTAAAGTATACTCACATGTGGTTGTATAATTTTTTTTCAGAGCGACCTCATTTTATTCTTAGCATGCTGATAAAATATGTTGAAAAGCAAAACTTTTACTATAAAATGTGTGAGACAAAATTCACAAAATGATGATTGTTAACTATAAAATGTGAAAAAGAAATGCAACTAAGACCGACATAAACTAAGGACAATGACAAATATTTATAATTTTTTTAAAACTATTAAAACTTAATAATTCTATTAAATACTGTGTTGCTTAAATTGCAAAAAAAAAAATCTTAAAATTTTCATAGAAATAAATTTAATTAAATTTTAACACTTGATGAATTTTAATGAACCATATTCAAACTTTTAATTAAATTTAATTGAATAAATTAACTAAACCTAAATCATCAAATTTTCAGTAACACTTTAACTTCATCATGTCTAATACAATATAACATAAAAATGATCTCATAAAATATGTGTTTGATTCAATGAATATGGACATTTATTTGAGGTTCAGTGAATCTGGTCTCATTTCAACACAGCACAACATTTTCATGCTCAAAATAAAAGAAAAAAAAATCACAGAGGCACCTGCATGCACAACGGCACCAAATTTCCACGTCGCAACTTAATTCAGACCCAGAGACGAATAAAATAGAAAAAAAAAATAATAGAACAATCGCAATGAATGTGGATAATGGGCCCACATTTATTTTTCTCACTTAGCGGGCTAGGTTTCGAAGGTCGTCCATTCAAACCACTAAGGGTCAGAATTCATGTACGTACATAGTTTCTTTTTTTTTTATATATATATATATATATATATATATATATATATATATATATACATATATATATATATATATATATATAATACATTTTCACTGAAAAAAAGTACACTTATATACTTAATTTTAAAAGGTCAGAATTCTAAAAAAAAATATTTTAATTTGAAACAAGTTAAGGAAAATATAAAAAAAATGTAAAAGTGTCAATGATTTAATTTTTTTTTTGAAAATTGTTTATGCTTATACTAGTTAAATATGATGTAAAATTATAAAATACTTTAAAATATTTTAATATAAAATGATATTAGTAAAAATGAACATCTTAAAAGTATTAAATATTTTAGTATAAGATAATGTTATAAAAAATGAACATCATAAATTACCGTATTCAATCATTTAATATGTATCGATTACGGAATATAGTTAAGATTATAGAAAAATATGGTTAAGATTATATTTGAATCTCTTATAAATAAATAAGAAAACATGGTTGAAAATCTTTACTTTGTTGGCTACATTTATAGAATATTTTTCCTAGAATATTAAAAAATAGAGTTGAGACTAGTTTGTAAAAGTTATACTCAAACCGATTTAATAGGCATCTTCAAACAGCTCCAAACACAAATAATATATTTAATGTGTTGATGGATCATAGAAGTAATATTTTAAAGAACATGGAATTAGTACATTTATTTGGGAAGTCGATAAGTCTTACAGAGTATACTGAACAGCCAATATGTATACTGAATAGTCAATTAAATTATACTAATATAAATAATATTGATTACAATAGTAATAAAAAAATATTAGTGATATAATAAGATTTTGAAGGTAATATACAATGATAGTAAAACACAATTTTACACCTTTACTAAATAAAAATCTCCGTAAATATGATTTTTTAAAGTAAAATTGATGGTAATGTTAATAAACTTGCTATACATATAGTGTAGAACAATTTTACAATATTTTTATATAACATAGTTTATAACATTGGTAAATTATCTATTTTCCTATGAAATATTTTTTATAACATGGTTAATTCATTTTTTTAACATGGTTATCTTTTTTTTCAACTTAGGTAAGGATGCGAAAGTAGACCGAACTAGACTTGACGTTAAACTAACCTGAACCATCAAAATTGGTTTATATTCATTCTTTTTTATTTGTACAATCAAACCCTTACAGTGTATTTGTACAAATTAATGTATATTTATTTTTCATAAAACATTTTGTTATGATTAATAATAATTTTCCCCGATTAACAAAATGAAAACACGCAAGATGCATAACATTTAATTGTTTGCTTAATTTGACTGGAGCTACATTTAATATTGTTCCGAAGTAATTCCACATGGGTGAAATAAACTAATTAATAAAAATATTCAATCAAAATTTAGCTGCCTTGTTCTTCATTCAAAAATAGATTTTTCAACATCAACTTTTAAATTAAGATGTTATATTAAATTCAATTCCATGTCTATTTTTTACTTAATAAATGTTAAATACATGTTATCTACACTAGTTGATTAATTATTAAAAAAAAATGAAAGATCACGAGATGTAATCTACACATAACAAAATATGCGTTTTGTTTTTTATTTTAATTTTATGTCAACATTATGTAGATGTATGCATTTTATGATAAAAAAGTTAGAAATAACTGAAATAACTACAATCAAACTTTCCTTTCCCATGATGATGACAATGAGACAAGTAAGGTATTCAAGTTCTAGATTGTGAATTTTTTTCCATGTAATTATGCAAATAAACTTTGAGTTTTGACTCTGCTTAATCTTCTTTGATAAGAAGCAGTGTGCCAATGTTCATTCCTTCAACTACAGTTACCACTGAATCGGGACGCTCTTTAAGACCACATTCACCAAATCAGTTCAATAATTTGACTACATTCATTAATTTTAATTTACAAAAAGATAAGAGAAAAAAACTCCACTGTTTCAGCTCAGCATTTATGTATAAATAATGATGCCATTTCCCTCTTCTTTCATGTGGACACAATATCGACATTTCAACGTCACATGTAACCATAACACAGTGTAACCCCCACCATTGCTTTATTTTTCCTTCCTATCTTTATATGCTCCTTCTGAAGGCCAGAGAAAGGGGTGCATAATATTTTTTCAGACATGGCAAGGATTCCCGTGAGGTTTCAGAGAATGGTAGCGGCGTTTGACGCTGACGTGGCACGTGTGAGGCTCTGCGAGAGCAGCGGGAGCGAGCACTCGCCGGAGAGTTTAACCGATTTGTCTGATCTCGTGAAGTCTTTCATGGAGAAGAACGAGACAACGGGAGAAAAAGAAGAAGTGGGTGGCGTTGTTCACTTTGAGGAAGAGCGCGGCGAAGAACAGCTTGAGGAAACCGAGTGGTCTGATTCGGAGAAGAAAGAAATGTTGCGGAGTTTGTTTTCCGGAAATGAAGAGGATGACGAGGATGAAAGGGACGCAAAAGAGAGAATTAGGAGAGAGGTTGAAGTTGCATCTGGAGTTGTTGGTAGCAATTGCAAACGCCATTTGATGTCTCAGTTGAGGGAAAAAGGTTTTGATGCTGGTTAGTATTATATAACAAACAGTTTTGGTTCTTAAATTATAGTTTACAGCATCCACACAATTTTTGTGAAATTTGAATTAAGAATTTGATTTTCATGGTTTTAATTGTGTGAAGTTATCACTGAGAATGATCGTGGTAATTGGGAACTTGGTTTGATGACTTAATTATACCCTCTTTTTGCAGGGCTCTGCAAATCGAAGTGGGAGAAAAATGGAAGATTAACAGCTGGTAATTATGAGTACATTGATGTCAATTTGAAGGGAAAACGCTATGTGGTTGAAATTTGCCTTGCTTTGGAATTCGAAATAGCTCGTCCCACAAATCAATATTCTGCCTTGTTAGATGTTTTCCCTTTGATATTTGTGGGTAAAGTGGATGAGCTTAAACAGGTTGTGAGACTAATGTGCACTGCTATTAAGGGTTCCATGAAAAGAATGAACCTGCACATACCACCGTGGAGGAGAAATGTGTACATGCAAGCCAAGTGGTTCAGTGCTTACAAGCGAACAACTAATGCAGTTGCAACTAAAAGGGCATCATCATCACCTTTGTCTTCTGAGTCTTTGTTTCCTAAAAGGTCCATTGGATTTGAAGTTCGACCTGTGAAAACGAAGAATTGCAGGGATGTTGATTACGCCACTAATGCTGGTTTCAGAATCAGCCATTTGACAGCTGTGTTTAATTCCGATAACGTTGGTGTATGATTAATGTCACAATCATAGTATTCGTTTGTATAGAAGTTGTTCTTTTATTGGTGGTTGAACTCGGGAGCTGATGAATGGTTTTGTGAAGTGTCTTTAGCCAAAAAAGTGCTTGAGAACAATTTCTCTGATGCACGGCTCTCGCATATTTTTGTCTTTTAGGTAGATCATAGATGTGGCAACTAGCACGGCTCTGGCAAAGTTCATTGCTATGTTCTAGCATTTTTTCTATTTATTTGAGAAGATAATGTTAAAAATGACATTGTGCAGTAAATGTAAAGAACAATTAAGAAATGGCAAATGATCAATTTTCTGTGCAGCCTCCTAATTCAATTTTCATTTAGCACATTATTTTCAGAGACATTTATTGGTCTGCCTCCATTTCGCTATGCCTATGGTCCACCAAAATGAATTTAATAACTCAGTGGCACATCATCGGACACAAACTTTACAATATGTGGATAAAATATTCACCACAAGGTATATTACAATAATATTCGCTATTCAATTCTCTTCAAATTCATTTCGCCAATTACAGTAAACAAGTTAAGTTTCGGTCGAAGCAACATATACAGTGTTTTCCACTTTTCAATTATAGTGTCCAGCTAATGACACCAATAATTGATGAAATCTTTAACAACTAAAACAATATAGTGAACATTTTTTTATTAAAAAAAAAATTGAAGTGATACATGTCTTCAACTAGAAACTAGTGAAGTTACTAATATAGACTATTTAAAACTTGAACAACAAAATACCGGTTAAAAGCCGAATAATCTCATAACAAGTTGACACAAGACACTGGTATGGTATTAATTTTGAATCTACTCAACATTCTTTCAACAAACACAAGGTATGCAAGACCTTTGTATGTTATAATGGAATAAACGAAGAACAAAACAAGTATTTCCAAAACAAAAGTTACGGGAATCAGCTCCGGATAGAGTCACGATCTCCACCTACAGCAGAATGACATAGAAAATCAGGGAAGAAGAGACATGCAGGAAGGGAGAGAAAATAGAGAGAATATCAGAGAGAATGGTTCATACCAGCAACAACTTGAGCTTTGGACATCTTGTTCTTGAGTTGCTGCAAAATGGTGTCTCTTTGTAATCAACGAAGGAAGATCAATGGAATACAAATTTAGCAGGTCACTTACAAATATTTAGGATAAGCATTCAAAGGAAATCCAAATTACATTACTACTATGATAGATTTCATCATGGGCTATATTTTTATCTCAGAATGAAACAAAGACAATATAATGATCAAAGGAAGATCTTTTATAGAACCTGTGTGGCATATCCCAGATCAAAGATATTATACTATCCAGCATCACAAAAATAATATTAAAATCAATAACCAACAATATCCAACTAAACATTATAATTCTGTTGGTTTCCAAGACGGACGTTTAGAACGAATTGAAGTGACCAAACACGGAGAAAGCAAGAAAATTAATAAATAAATAATTAAAAATATAATAAGATAGATAAATAATTTAAAGATAAAATCACAAAATCAATATTTTTAGTATCCATGACACAAACATAAACAATAACTTTTAAAATACTTAAATATCAAATAATAATTAAAAACTTATTTTACAATTAAAAAATGTAAATATAAAATATGATATAAGGAATGAAATATTAATATTCATATAGTCAACTGTAACATTATTTTTCTTATATTAAATTTATTAGATAAATAATGTTTTTATTGTCAGATTTAAAATTTAAATTTTTTATTTAATCTAATTAAAAGAAATTATTTAAATTAAATTTAAGTCCACTTTACTTAATTTATATAAATGTATAACTAAATTGGTTAAAATCTGTAATTGAATCTGATTCCCCTTATATAATTACTACTTTAAACAGTGTAGTAACTAGGTAAATGTTGATATGATAAAATAATTTAAAATGTTGTTAACTCCAAGGAGGACTTAATTGAGTTTTAATGATAACAAAAAGCTATATAAATTTCAGAACAAAGTGGATGCATCGATTATATTGAGTACAAAAACGGAAAAGATATTGAATCAACCTCCTTGCCTCTCATTTTTTTATCTTAAATTTTTAAGTATAATAATCCTATCCAACTTATTGAAGGAGATGGAACAATTGATTATTTAAATATTACTAACATATTCACTACTTTAATTTTTTATGAAGTGATTCAATATATTAGGTTATACTTATAGAGTGGTTTAAATTGGTAAAAATAGTTAAATATTTATTATTTATTTTGTTAAATGCGAGTTCTATAAAGTACATTACTGGTTGATTAGTAAAAATAATTAAATGACAGACAAACACAAATTATTACTGTTAAATAAATATAGTGTAGTTGTATTTTAATTTTTATAAATAGGCACGAGTGTGTATAGACACGTGTGTGTACCAATATAAAAGATGTCATTATTTAATTTTGATTATTATTTCATGTATTTGTTTTGGGAGCTGATACTTTTATACTAAATTTTTCTTTTAAACTTAACTTATAGTTCTTATAAATGGTTATTTTATAATAAAAATGTTGTGGTATCTTTCTTTTCATTTTTTAGTCTCACATGTCACCTTAATCGTTTAACACAACATAATTAAAACTTTTGTAAGTTGTTCTTAAAAGTTTTGATAGCCTTATGTCATCTTATTAATATATATTATTGTCCTTTGTTGAAAAAAATAAAGTTTAACCATGAACAATATATTAAATAATTTATTTTTGAAAAAATATATATTTTTAAAACAAAAATGACAATCCTTAATTATTTTTCAAATATTAGTGAATGGATAAAGTTTTGAAAATATTTATATTAAAAGTATGTGAATAAATTGTCTAGAGAGACAAGTATAAAGAATTATGCACAGATATTTCTTTTCACAATAATTTTTAGTAAAATATGGATGAAAATCCAAAAATGGTATATTTATTGAGTGGGTAAGACAAATCTACAAAACAATCATGTGTCTTTTCTTTCTCCTTTCTTTACTATGATTTATGTCTTTGTATTAGCATACCTGAAAAGGAGTATCAGATTTTGTGTATGTATATACTTCTTTTTATCAACAATATTTTATAACTATTATTAGATAGTTCATTGGACAAATACTTCATCCTACTTTTCACATAACTTTGCTTTAAGATTCAACAAGTGGGTTAGTTTTAAAAGAAAAAATTTATATAAATTAGTTCAAATGATCATTCTTGCACCGCTTATATCAATTTGAAATTTTAAAATAGTAATAATGTTAAAACTGCTGAGTATATATTAAAATATAATTCAATTTTAAAAATTATATGAGAATACAAGAATTTGGATAGGGGAAGGTGGATAAACCTAACCCGACCCGCTCCAGTATCATCAATAGGCACTATGGACGGTCCTGATTGGCCACAGCATAAACCAGAAGAGGGGATCTCTGATCCAGACGGCAAGGAAAAGACAGTGTTTTGTATTTATGTAGAGAGAGAAAGGGAAAGAAGAAGAGGGTTTTGTAGGGAAGAAAATTTAGAACAAAAATCAAAATATTATCTGAAGAAAAAAGAAACTGAAAAAAGGCGGGTTTTTGTTTTGGTGGAGGCGGATCGGAGACAGATCTGGTATTGATGGAGGGAGTTGGGGCCCGACTAGGGCGGTCCTCGACCCGATACGGACCGGCCACGGTGTTTACTGGACCGGTGCGGAAGTGGAAGAAGAAATGGGTCCACGTATCACCCTCTTCTGCTTCCTCTAATTCCAACACCAATCACAATCACAACCACAACCACTCTCATTCTTCCAACGCTTCTCATCTCCTCCTCTACAAGTGGACTCCTATAACCCAAAGCCACAACACCACCACCAACAACTCCAACAGCGCCATCGCCAATGGTAACACCAAGGATGCACAGCCGGAACAGCCTGAAGAACCGCCTCGGAGAAAGTTCAAATATGTTCCGGTATTCAAATTACATTGTTCTCCTGCCTTTTTAATTATTTTGTTTTAGGGTTTAATGCAAACATCACTGATATGTTGGCAAAGTGTTTTTTTACATTGGACTGAATGGATTGCTTGCAGTAGTGACTACAATGTCCTGATAATTTGTGTCTTATTCGATTTTTCTTGTTTCCTTATTGTCCCCTCTTCATGGAGCAGGATTGAAACTTGTTTCCTGATATTAATTTTTTTAATTATTTTTATTTATAAAGGATATGAATGATAGGAAATGCGGGAACAATGAGATTACAAACAACTGATTCCAAAAGTAGCTTTCTTTCCTTTTTGTTTTTCTTTTTTACTGGTTAAGTTTTGCGTGTTGGGATGTTGAGAGACTCAATTAAATTGGTGAGATTTAATTTAGATTGAGATTGGGCCGAACGTGGTTACTCCATATGCATGTAGGAGTATCTGAGTAGTATTTGAATTTTCAAGGTAAAGTTTTAAGTGGGATTACCAATCAGCTGCTCAAGAAAATGCATTTTAATTATGTTGGTTTTGTTTTTTGTATGACAAAAATATTAGATATAACAAATTAGTTTTCTAACTCCTACAAAAATAATTTCTTGGCGAGGGAAGTTAACTTACCTGACCATCCTTCTGTTCCTAGATGTCGTCAAATGAAACTGACCACTCTGCATTACTGCATGAGATATCAGTTGGTAAAAGCGGAAGAAAGTAGAACCATAGATAAGAATAATGATTTTTTATCTCCCAACCCACCTTTCTACTACTATCCCAAGTGTCCAAGTTCTTTGTTTTAGAAGTGAATTTCACTATACTTTTAATATGTCAAAGATGGAGTGTTGAGTATGGTAATTAAAGATGGGAATTTACTCTTAAACTGGAGGTGATTAGAGATGATACAATGAAGGTAATCAATGAGAAAACTCATAGAAAAGAGGGTTTGTTTTGTCCAAAGCAGGGATTTAGAAACAAATGGTAACTGCAAGTGTGCAAGTTATATGATAGATGAAAATAGCAACTCTAGTGCCTAAGATAACGTTTCTCAATCACTCAAGTATATGAAGTTTAGTTCTATGAATAAGAAAAATGGGAGTGAGAACCAAAGTGTTGGAGAGCAGGATTGCTTTTATGGTGATGGAAAGGAAGGATATATTTTCATAGTTATCCGTGGCCCTAGATAGAGTTCAATGGAAATGGGGATCCATTTGTGAGGACTATGCACACGGCCAAATTGATTAACCATAAACCCTCAATTTTTTCCTCAAAATATTATCAAAATCAATTTTGCAATGACAAATTTGTTGGTCCTGATAAACAGTCATTTATGTAATGTATTTGATGTCAAAACCAAATTGATTTAACAATCTTTCAAGGGCCAACTTGATGTTCCAAAAGTCGTGAGGGCTAAAATGGAGGTTCACTCTTCTTTTAATTATCTAGATGCATTTGTAGTTTGTTAAATCTAAAGTATATGTTTTGCCATACATTATTTGTATGATTTCAGATTGGTGGTATTGATGCAGTTAGCTACATTTTGTCCGAAGAGTTAACTGTTTCTTCTCATTAGGTATTGTCAGACATGATTCTGTGGTGTATTATAATGTTGCATGGGGCGTTTTACAGTTTACTCTAAATGTTGAAAATGGTATGCGTGACATTATTGGTGTGTGCGACATGATTCTTGGTTCCTATGAATGCATTAGCAGAACAAGAACCACCAGGGATTTTGCTTTCAAATCACTATTGTCTTTTTGAGTTGTCGTGTAAAATTGTCACAGAACTAATCATACTCAACATTACAAAATAACTATACTGTACTAGCCAGAGCTTTTTCTTCAATGGTGTACTTGAAGTCATTTATTGTCACACTTGGCACTATTGATGAATTGTTCAAATTTCATGCTTTTAGTGATGATAATGAATTGATACTATTCTGTCCAATGGCACTGAAGTTGGAAAGGGGTGATAACCTGGGTAGTCTGATGATACAGGTTGCTTTACTAGAGGAGCAGAAAAATGAGGCTGCTGAAAATGAGGGGGCGGAGAAGCTTGATGAGTCTAAACCAACTGATACTGATTCGGGTGCAGCAGAGTCAGCTCGCAAGAGTGAAACTTTGGATGAAAAGCCTGACATAAATGATGTTCCAATGGAAGAAAGTCAGGTAAACCGTTGCGTGTTTCTTTGTTTACGTAATGCTTCTCCGCATTTTCTTCCATTTCTATAAAGCTATTCTACACCCACATAAATTGATGAATGGGAATCATTTATGCAGTTAAAATTTGACAATGATGATTGACGGTTCTCATCTGTCTTTTTAAATTTTGGACATTTTTTATGCTTCAAACAAGCATTAGGCAATTTGAAAATTTAAGGATCGGGCATTACTCTCATGCAATTCAGTGGTCTGCATGTCTCAAATATGTTTCCTGTTACTAAATTTAAAGTTCACAGCAGTGACCACTGAACTGAAGGACTTGATTCTTGGTTTTAATAATGATATGTAAAACTAGTGACTTTGGTCTTGTATTTTTCAGTCTCAGTACAAAAATCAGGTGGTGCGCCAAGATCTGAATGAAAGCACCTTGGATTTAAGTTTGGGCTTGACATCACACGAAGATGAACATAACTCTGATTCAAAACCTAATCAAACAAGAGATGGCCAGCAACGCTAGTTAACTTGAGTGGTAATGAAACATGAACAGGGGTCTCATGATTCTCCGGTTAGTAAGAACGTGAATGGTTCAGTCTATACATTCGTCTGAAGGAAGGGAATTTTCCCCTGGCTTTATGTTCAACCAATGGTTATTGTAGGTTGGATTATTGTAACGGCATATGGCTTTAATGTGGATTTTTTTACTCATTGGAGGAACGGATATTGTACCCATTTTCCCAATCATTGGACATATTTTTGTCCAGATATTTATTGAAATAGGATATTCTGAACTTTGAACCTACAATCGTGTGGAGCTACATTGGATTTTTTTAGAAATTAAGATTCCTGATAAAATTCTGTTTATGTTGTCTGCTGACTGGAATTGGATAATTGTCTTTTGAATTGAAATAATATTACTTAGGTATCCTCGGTAAGGTTTGAGTTTATTTCATCATTTATCTTACTAGATTAATTGATTTTTGTGCGTGTATAGAGTAGAATATTATTCTGATCCACCAAACTTAAAAGCATATGCCATTTGTAAGACTCAAAATATGTAAAGAATAGAAATTAATCGGCTTAAATAGAGATAGAAAGATAAAGTTGTTTGGTTTAAAAAAAAAGATAAAATAAATAAATTTGTTTTCTTATTCCTAAATTTATGAACCTTTTTTCATTTCATATAAAAAGAGAATTTTGTTGTCTTCTTAAGAATAAAAAGACTTTTAATTCCATACACTCATAACTAAACATCCATAACAAACGCTTTTGAATAAAGTGGGCATGTTTGACACTGAATATGTAAATAGAGAATAATTATATGCTCAAGTACTCTCCTTTAGTCTCTTTTGTTTATTCTCTATCATTTTCATTTCACTGATTTTATTTTATCGGTATTGCCAGTCAAATCACTCCATGCCAACACAAGATACTACTATTACTAGCATTAAATATGATTTTTTCGCCATTATGTTCTCACTTTTCATTTCATAAAAACATAATGTTATATCGAACATGTTATGTTAGGTCCGTAATTTTAGGTCGTTGTCGTTAATTGGCGAGGCAGCTTTTGGATTATGACATAATAAAATAATATCCTGTTGCCATTTTTGTACAATTGCTTGAATAAAAACTTTTCTCATTTGTCGTGACATACTTAATATTCTCATATACCCAATATTCATTAGCTTATGCAAACTTCTGCTTTGAAAATTATCCACTTACTTTCTTTCATTTAAACTGCCATTACATCAAGTTTGTGTAAAATTTCACCATAAAGTTGACACAAAGTGAGAAACAATAAATTCCACCAAATTCTACTTCAGCTAGCTGCACTTTCGTACTAACCAGAAGTGAGAAACAAACACACGTTTTTATTTTATATAATGTCTGAAGGCTAAATAAATCCTTTGAATTTGGAAGGTGATAAGGATGCAAAGTGTGTACGACAATGCAAACGTGATAGACGACAATTCATTTTTTTTATATAAATTTATTAGTATTGTAAAATTTCATAAAATTTATCGTAAACCTATCGTACTAAATTTGTCCATTTTTTAACTCGTGCTAATCTTTTTAATTGTCCAACGTGATCTATTAATCTTTTTAAAATTAAAGTTTTCCAGCGGATCATGTTTGACCCGTCACCATTGATCTTGAATCATTCATTTCATACTAATATGTAATTTAAATCATAAATACGTTTTCAACACTACAAAGATCACTATTTTGTTTGTTTATGCAAATTATGGTCATTTTCAGCCTCTATCTAATATTTACTTTTATATTTAATATAAAGGAAATATTAGGAAAATAAAATGATATAACATCAGTACTACAGATTAACTACAAGGGTGATGGTATAAGTAAGACCTATGGATAATTATAACAACAAATTGTATTCAGTTGCCCGCTAATCTTGATTACCTTATTTTACCAAAGTCAAATACAGTAGCACACAAGTGAGAATATTTTTCAGCAGTTTGAAACTTGTAAAAGTAAAAATGAACAGCACGTCCAAAAGTATAAATACAATTATATGTGGAACAACTGAAATTACAGCCTGGGCATCATTCTTTCGTCACAGCCGCCTCAGAGGAATAATCATGCCTGGAAAGTAGCATAAGTTAATATATGATGTGTCATAGAGATTATCACAAAGCAGACCCAATACTAGTATGTAATTGCCTTTTGTTTTTCTGATAAATCAGACCCAATACTACACTTCAAAAAGTAAACTTTATTATTGTTGATCAAATTAATGCCTTGGGGTAATGAGGTTCCAACTACTTTGGGGAACAGGGCAAGGTGAGTGTATGCAACCATATTATCACACGAGGAAGAATTTGTGTCTAGAACCCTCTAACTCTAGGTCTTGGGGAGGAGAAATCATCCAAAACTAAAATAAAAAATACCCCGTACCGCAATTTTCGTGAGAGTTGGTATATGCCTGTTCCTGCCATTGCAATGTTTACACTAAACAGGTTCCAATTTTTCTGCAACACAAACAATTCTGATAAATTTTCGGGAGTATGCAAAAAACTGCACTGTACAACCCCTTCCCAGCACCAAAAACAAACACTATTAGTATGATTAGTAATTAGTATGATTAGTAAGCAAAAGTTCATAAAGTAACAGTCATGCAATAACAATAGTGCCTAGATGTCACAAGAATTAACACTGGTTGGATATGTATGATAGGTGGAATGAGAAGGAAATTGAGAGAACGAAATATAATAGATTATCATTCTTTTATTAGATATTTTAAAATGGAATACAGTAATGTTTCTCTGGAAAGTGAATGGAATGGTAACAAAGCTAGTGAACAATATGTTGATTCCATTGCATTGCAATGCAATGAAACATATTTCATCAGATTGAGGGGTGAAAGTAGATGTATGGAACGGAATGAAACATATTTCATCAGGCTCCATGCAATTGTATTCTTTAAAGAATTCAAACAATGACAACTGATATTTTTCCATTCCGCTCCATCATCTACAATAGAATTCTTCTCTGCTCCAGTTTTTACACAGCCTGATAAATAAAATCTTTTTTAAGCTAGAAATGGTTTGCATGCACCACAAGCGCATGGAGGGAGGGGAGCCGAGAAAGAGAAGAGCTGCTCGGTATACAGAAAATTTTCAGAACCAAATTAAGCTTAAAAGACCAAGAGACGCAAAATTTTATGAAGAAAAAAATGTCTAAACAAGCTACATAATCATCTAATGATTCAATTTCACCACGAAGCCAATAATTTAAGGTTAGAATCCAAATTGCATGTTAGAAGTACTATATTATAGCCACATTGATGTCATACTTTTGCAATACTTGGAAAGAGAATTATGCAACCACACTCTGCAATTATGCTCGGATGTACTATAATGAAGGTAATGATGCAAAATTATCAAATTTCAATTGCATCGGAGGACCATAAACAATCGTCAGTTTCAAAAAATTACATCCATTTACTGCATTAGTTAAAAGAATCCGTCTCTAGAAAAACCAAACTTACTGGAGTGATAACTGTGCTGTAACGAGACCAGATAATTCCGGTAGCTGTGACCGCTGCATAAAAACCAAAAAGCATTTAGTAAAGTATAGATGTAAATGAAACCCAATGCACGAGGTTTAAACTGCTAGCAACTTGAATACAAAGTGTTATCCGCACCTTTTGAGGAACCCAGACATGTCATTTACGTATGTACGTAAGAATCAATAAAAGCCAAAAACAAAAAAACGGGGGATGCGAGTGTGTGTGTGAGGGAGAGGGACAGTCAGAGTCAGAGGGCTATAAAGTAGATAGCAGTAAATGCAGTTGTTTATGTACATGCTTACCTATTTGCTGAGGATAAGAAAGTTTCTCAGGTGGTTTAGAGAAATCAGCAATGTTAGCTATGCTGATGCCCCACTTAAAGGTAGGTGCCCAGAAGTGAACTGCACAAAGTGGTTAATTCATGCATTTGCTTAGCTTGACAATGACAATGGTAATGCTTAATAATAACATGGTCACTAGAAACATAAAAAGTGACAACAATTTGAATTAGGGGAAAATAATGATGGAAACTTGCATATAACACAAGTAAATCTATGAATATAATTGACAGGACTGCATTCAACAATTTTTATCTTTTCAAATGCAACTCCAAAGCTAATTGCCTTCATTTACATGATTAATTTAGGTTCCGCTGTATTCCTTAGGTTCAAATCATAAGGTGACAAAAGCATCACATTTCTAGCTAACTGAAAGCATGAATTGCATTTCAAGATTTTCCACACAAATTCCAGCAAAAATATGCTTACAAATGTTGATATTTGGAGATGACTTTATCCTTCAAAACAACATCTCATTTTGATGCATAAGTTTGTTTGCTGATATCTTCTTTTCTCAGATGACAAAATAAGAGCAATCAAGTTTTACAATCCATTCATATCAAGTTTATCTACCCAACACTCCCCTAGTGTTCAGAGATAAATTCATAGACGAATTCGAACTTCCCAACAATCCAACTATCTCGCAAACATTTGTGTAACCCTTCACACCCTAAAAATCCCTTTTTCTCAGACGCAACCCTGAGCCAAATTAGGTTATTTTTAAAAATATATAGTATAAGGTTATAAACCAAACAATGCACGTGACCTTTAATCAAATCACTGAATCAAAATTCGTAATCTAAGTCAACCCTATCGCTGATTAATTAAAAAAATCAACCACAGAACAATGAACATCGGAACCGCCAGAAAACAACATATACAGAACAAAAACACGAACGGATCACACAAAACGGAATGCAAATAAACGCACTTGTTTTTGGCCCAGCAGGATGATTCCATAAAGCTTGAAGCTTTGCAGCCGCCATGAATTGAATCTTTGTTCTTCCCTTGGATTGAAAGGGAAACGGTTGAGCTTGTATCACTGTGACAAAGAGAGAAGACAAAACATTTATATATAAAACAGTATTATTATTTACCGTAATCATCTACAACGTTGGAGATCCACTACGCAACTGCAGCCAATCACAATGCGACGCGTGGCTTTAACTCGGTCAACATTTTTCTCTTGTTGACCTATATTGGTTTGGAGGAGTAAAACTGGTAGAGGCAGAATCACATGCTCGAAAATTTTAAAATAAAAAAATAGTTTCTAAAGTATTTTTAATGAACATTATCAATAAGTTAAAACAATATCTACTCGTATTAATGTATATTAATATTCAATTAACCTATAATAAGTTATACACCTTTTGAAAAAAAATATATATATAATTATTTTCCTAGAGCTAAAATCATTATATAATGTATATTTATTGAAATACATCATAACCAATATTTACAAATTAAATTAAACAAAAATTAGTTTGAATATTTTTTATTCAAACTAAAAAGTATAAGATTTTTGTTAAAAAAAAGTATAAATAGGCTAAACTAGTAATTGTACGTGTAATATTAAGCTATTTCTTATGTACAGTAAATATGGTTTTAATTGCTACCTATTTAAAAAAATTACAAACAAATAACGAATAAATGATACAGTATCCATAAATAAGTCAAAATTATTATGCAATATACCGTGTATTTCTAACCTCGTGTTTCTGTGGTGGGTAAGAAAATGTAATTTATTTATTTTATGTACCCAAAAAAAACTTTATGGAACAATTGATTGTTTTTTCATTTCCATTATTCTTCTTTTTTTCCTTCATCTATCATCACACTCATTAAAAAAAATAACAAAAACACAAAAATATAAGCAAATTGTTTATTAAATTCATTCTAATAGTGATTGAAATACGTTTGTTATTAATCCGCATTAAGTAGATTTGATTCATTAAATAACAATGTAATGTACACAAGCATCTAATCCAAATCATTAATAAACATATTAATGCGTAATTTTATAAAACAACCTGCAATACCAATTTCATATTTTCTCTAATTCACCTTCTTAATACCTGCATAAGTTATAAATCATCACCATCATCGATTCTTCTTAACATTTACAATAAAGTTAGTTGTTATTACTTTAATTTTTGGTGCAATAAAATATATCAGTGTCGAAGACGATAATGAAGCAAAATCTCAATAAAATTCTTTGAATACTTAAAAGATCCTAACCGAAGTCAACAATCATCCAAACTTTTACCTCAAATCGCAAAACTCATCCATGTATGTTAAAACCCCATAATTTTTTAAGATCAGCCAAAATTCAAAGACATACATGCATTTTCGAAGATGAAATTTGAAGAAAACAAAGATGATTAACCAAGACAAAACTTAAAATCGGTATTTTAAAATCTCTCCTAACTAGCTTCTATAATGAAGACTCGCTACATGAAAACTGAAAATTATAATTATTTGAAGGAGAGAGAAAAGAGCTGAAAAAGGTGTTTCAAATTACCTAAAATGATTTATGCAATTTCCATTGACACACTTTTGTTTGTTAAATTTATCTCCTTGTTCTATTTTTCTTTTTCTTTTTCATCACAACTTGTTGTACTAGTCCAAATTCATTTAACACAATACCCACTCAAAGTTATTATTTTTCACCCCTAACTTTTGAATGCGAAATTAAATTAAAACTCAAACATATATAATATATAATTCACTACTTTTAAAATTATTTCCACATACTTATTTTATCACATAAAGGATATTTACCATACCATCTCAATAGAAAGTTGTATAGGTTTTATTTGTTACTTGCTGAAATAAGATAAATATAAATTTTGGTTTCATGGAAAAATAGGGAGAAGATAAATAATCCGTGCTGGTGATAAAGCATTACGGCGACAACGATTTATAATCCATATAATAATAATTGAGGTGACAAGTTCATGTGAGGGAGTAAAAAGGCCGTCATAGATTTTATATAGGCCAAACCAATCCCACCAAACAAAACCCTAATCTATCATTTCACGTACTTCCGGAAGTTGCTGCCATTCTTATCATAACATAACTTAGAATGGGAGATTATATATATATACTCCCTTGTATAAAAGAAGAGAGAAGCACGTGAAATTTGTCTCATCAAATTTTATTTTTTTAATGCTTTTAAATTTACTAATCTAAATAATACATTTTATTGTAAAGTATCTTGAATTTTCTATAAAAATAATCTGTACTCTTCAAATTGTTTATCCAAACAAATTAAAGTGTTATAATAATTTACTTTTATGTGAGATGCATAAATAAAAATCATTCCACGAAAGTAAAAACTTTTCTTCTACAAGTTTAAGCATAGGCAAAATAAGCAGGAAAGAGAACCCATCAAAAAGACTAATTTAATTTTCTTACATCTATCTCCGTCAAAAAACATCACTTAGTTTGTCTTAAGTTTACCAAAAAAAAATTCAGTGGAGAAATATAACACAATGAAATTTTAAAACAATGAGTTTATGAGTTTTTATCCTTGTATAGGAATCTAATAAAATAAGGTATTGAGATCATTCTTAACCAAAAACTTTAAGTCAATAAGTTTATGGGTCTTTATCTCTACTTTATCATTTTTAGTCAATGTGAGACTTAAACTAACATTTAAATTCTTAACGATTTGGATTAAAAAAAATAAAATTGTCTAATTAAGAGAAAAATAATAAAAAATATAGAAAAATAAGGAAAAATTTATAAAAAATTATAAATGATTCGATTAGTAGAAATAATCAAAAAATTATTTTAATAAATGAAATTATAAAACTAATAAAGTTTATTTCATGTATTATTTTAATATTTTTATTTTAATTATTAATTTCTTATAACAGAAAATATAGTTATAATCATATAAAAAAATTATTTATATTATAAATAACTGATTACATACGAATTGATCACATACATTCATATTTTATTATATTTATGTATGAATCAGAAACTTTCTTCTTCTTTCTTTACCTTTTTGAATGAAAAGTGAAGATGTATATTATTTTTGGATCTCGGTATTTATTTTTCTCGCTGTTACATTACATAATTGCAAATCAGTTTGTAGAAACCAAATACACATACAGAAACTTAAGATACTTTAGAGACGAGCATTATTCTAGGAGAAAAATATCAGTATTTATGAACTGAATAAAATTGATGTCAGAGAAAAAAAAAAGGGTAACCCAATGAATTTTTTAATAATCATCTTTTTTTTTCTTCATAAATCATTAAAATATATACTTTATTGATTTAAATTTTTGAATTAAATAAGTTCAGTTTTATCATGAATGGAAGTATAATTTTCAACTACATACTATAAGAAAAATGAACGAATTTTAAAAGTACACTCGTGTTTCATTTCAAACATTAATATAAATTATATGATAAGTTGATGAAGAAATGCAGATAGAAATATGAGTATATATAAATAAAATTGTATTAGGAAAAGAAAAAGTAAATGTTACACATAAATGATGATGTGATGAAGGGAAAGTGGAGCTTAATTAAAAAAAAAAAGGAAAAGAGACGTTGAGAGTAGGGTTAATTGTGAGTAAGAACAGTGTAATGATGAGAAAGAGAACCCTACAAGCGAGCAAATTGAGAAGGCAGAGACAAAAGAGGGTCGTGGTCCCAGGACAAGAGTGCCCTAATACCAAGTCTACACACAGTGAGTGATAAGATAGAGCAATGCCGCGTCGCAGGGGAACATTTCCCTAACCCAAAATCTACGTCACCAACTCCTCCAATACCAATACCTAGTTATCTCTCTCTGCTCCTGATTCATTTCTTTATTTAAAAAAACACAAAAAGGCAGAAAAAGAAAACCCTGATTAAGAACCCTCCCAACCCTTCAAAGTCCAAACCCCTCTCCCATTTTCTCTCTCTTTCTGTTCAGCGTTAGATAAGAAAAACAACAACAAACACTATAACCAACGCAATCACCATTTTCTCCCTCCTCCTCCTCATGAAGAAGCTCTACCATAAAGGGACGGTTCACCCGTCGCCACCGCTCATCTCCGACCACCTCGCCTTCCTCCCCGCCGCCATACTCACTCTCGCGGCCGCGCTTTCTCCGGACGACCGGGAGGTTCTCTCTTATCTCATCTCCTGCTCATCCGCCGCTGCTTCCACCTTCTCCGGCAACCCCCGCCGGAAAAGCGCCGCGGAAACCGCCCATTCACCTGCGTTCAACTGCAGCTGCTTCGGCTGCTACACCAGCTACTGGGTCAGGTGGGACGATTCGCCGAATCGCCAGCTCATACACGAGATCATCGACGCGTACGAGGATTCGTTGGCTCAGATTGGAAACAAGGGTAAGAAGAACGGTAAGGGGAAGAAGGAGAAGAGGAACCACAGGAGAGCGGGGGGCAGCAGTAGCAGCAGTAGTAGTAAGCATGCGCATTCGAGCGAGTTGAAGCGGTCCGAGTTGGCGAGTCTGGCGATTCACGACTCGGCCGAGTCGGAAGCGGTGGTGGAGGGTAACGGTGGCGGTGATGAAGGTTGTGAGGGGGTTGTGGTTTTTGAGGAAAAAGGATCGGTGAGAAGGTTTGTGAGTTTCATCGGTGAAAGGATTTGGGGAGGGTGGGGACAGTGAGTAAGTGAATGTATGAATTTGGAAGAGATAATAATGAAGAAGAAAATTAGAAAATGAAGAAAGGAAGAGAAAAGAAGAGGAAAGGTAGGTCTAGATTTTAATATTTACACCACCTCCCTTACTTTATCTTGTTCCTTTTTATTTTTGCTTTTGTACATTAATCAATCACTACTACTACTACCCTGCAATGTTTAACACGAAATGGATGTTCTTCTGTGATTCAGGGTTTAGAGTTTTGTTATATATAATCTCTCAAGCAAATCATATATATCAAAATTATCAATCCATTTTTTTTTTTTCGTTTGTTTCTCTTCCTGTTGTGTTTCCATTTTCTGGGGAACTAATTAGTGCATCTCTTAAAGATGTTATTTTGAATACAAGTTTTGGTTCCGAATTCGTTTTAGTTGGGAAAAAGCTGTTTCTCCTTCTAGTGTATTCATTGTTCAATTTCGGCGTTCAACCCCAGTGACGATGATGCCCTGTTTGTTTCTTCAGGGTGCTATCATTTGTAAGTCAAAAATGACTAAGTTTTTTTGTTTTTTAGATTTTTCTTTCTCAATTAGTGTGTAGAATTTGAATTTGACCAATTCATGTCTTCCGAGAAGTTTTCTTTTTTTTGGTGGTCTTTATCTTTATCTCTTTTTTCTCGTGAAACTTACCGGTGAATACAAGACAATGTCATGGAAAATCAATTCTTTGGCCGCTGTCTAAACTTCATAGGTCTTGGTCTTGACTGGTAACTGTATATTGATTATTTTAAAAACTCAAAAAAGTAAAAAAAAAAAACAATTTCATTTCTTAAACTTGCGAAACTTTATTAGATGTATTGTCTTGGATTAATAAAAGTATTTTATACTGAAAATGAAAATAAATCATGACTTCATTTTTTACATATAGGTTTTTTGGTAATGGATTCTGCTGTCCGATAAAATCTGCATTTTCTAACGTATAGTTGCTGCTGAACCTGGAATAAGAGCAGAGTCGCAGACATGTAGTGGTGTATTTTTTGGTGAAGAGATAAAACTTTATCAAAATGTTATTTAATGGTTTGCTTTCAGTTTTTTAAGGTAAATTTTGCCTTTTAGTTATTGGGGCTTCATTTAATAAATTTAGTTATAGACATGATTCCGAATATGATTAGATGATAAAAAATGACATGAAAAGCATAGGAATGGACTTTATTTAATTTCATCCTTAATACTTTATACTATAGTATATTAGACGGAATTTGTAATAATAGTCTTTTCTTTATAGTTGATTATATATAAACATTCATGTCTATTATATATTTCCTAATTTTTTTTTGGTATTCTTGTATTTACATATTTTGAAAAATTAAAATACTCCTTTTAATGATTAATATGATGTCAATAAGATATTTGTATACCTATCAGGTAAATTTTGATTTTTGTCTTCTAAACATATATTGATTTGATTTGGAATAACTTTCTATTGATCTAGATTGTGTGTTTGTAAACTTAAATTTTAAACTGGATTTTACTGTTCATAAATAGTTAATGTAACTTTTAAATATTTTAATTGATATGAAATTATTGTTAAACAACTTTTACAACAATTAACATAAAATTTAATATTAATTTGTATAATAATTTATTATTAAAAATAATATATCAAAGTTTATATCATTTAGTATAATAATATATTTAAACCTTTAAAGCTTAATTTTAAGTTTGTTTCTTCTTCTTTTTTTTCGTAGTTTTAGTCCTTTAATTTTAATTATCTAGAGTTTCGATTCTTAAATTTGTTTTTGGCAAATTAATCTTTTAACTTTTTGTAGGTTATTAGCTATAATCTTTCATGTATTGCTAAAATATTTTCAAATTATTTTTTTACCAAATATAAAGGTTTTAATGACAACAATTTTGGACTCCTTTTCCTATTTATTTATTACAAACTTAAGGTTATCAGTCACAACGATTTTTTTTCTCTTTCTTATATTTTTGTTATTGCAAAAGTTCCGTCAATATTTATGAATAAATATAGTTAATAATATTTTCTGTTTTGAATACTTTTAACAATAATTGTTTTATAAAAAATATAGGTCACTAGTAATAACCTTTTTTCTAAAATTAAATCCGTTTAATTACTGCAATAATCTTCTCAACAGATATTTCCAGAATTTATGTCCATAAAAAATAATAAAGAAGAGTTCTTAGTCATCATTATCAAAATCGCTTTTTCGTTTGTGTATTGCAAGAACTTTGCTTTTGGAGAACGATTAAAAACGTGATTCCTTACCTTCTCAAAAACAAAATCTATGTCCCTTTTATTTTTACACAAAAATATCTAAAATTTATCAACTAACTAATACTTTTTTTTACTAAAATCGTTATATATAGAGAGAGACACACAACTTAAGATCAAGAAGTGTAGAGAAAATAATAATAAAAATCCTGAAATTTTCTTAATTTTTTTAAAGTTAAAATTAACATTTTTCAATTATCTAAATTTAACACATTTATCTAGTTCAAATCTAAAAAAAAAAAAAAAAAATATTTTATGAAAGAGACTAAGTTATGCAAAAGTCTCCTAACAAATTATTAGGCTAATACGCCATTAGGTTCGGAGTTATACTGTTTATTAATATTATATAAGGAAAAATCAATTTCGTACACAAAAGGAGCATTCCTATTCCTTCTACATGAGCTAATGTTTATGTAATTTTCTTACTCGATAATTTTCTTACATTCATTCATTCATATATTACGAGTAATCTCGTCGATAAACAAAAAATAAATAAATTGTGGGATCAAAAAAATTTTCGTTTTAATTTTTTCGCTTGGAAAAAAATGTCATTTATAAAATAATCATAAAAATATAACATTTTTCCATTTAGATCAAATTATTATTTAACCAAAATTTTCATTTCGTTAATTGTAGTTTTCTTCCCTCTAAAGAAAAAAGGAAAATGACTTTTCGGTTTGCAGGACTAAAAAGGATTGTTTAGGATAATTTTTAAAATAAAAGCTAAATTATGTTTTAGGTTTTTTACCGATTTGAAAACTTTCGACTGAGATTTCATTGAATTTTTATGGTTTATTGAGTACTTGATAAGTTTTTTTTTTTTTTTTACGATATATCCCTGATATTACTTAATATTAAATTTGTTTGTAACTAAGTTACGTGGTAGTAATGGTTAAATGATTACGTTATTGTTAAATTATGATTTTATAATTTTAATCCAAAATTGAAATATATCATAGTTTTATAATTTATTTTAAAAAACATAAAGCCATGAAACCGATGAAAGCAACGACTATCATAACTACAAGATCAAAGAACAAAGATAAAGAATGGAATCGACTGTTATGTTATTTTTTGCTCTTTGTTTAAAGAATACATCTTGTGGTGTACTTAAAGTACTCAAATAGTTATGGTTTTATGTGTTAATTAAATCATTGAATTTTTTATTATGTCCAAATTTTAATGTTGTTGGTTATATTGAGTTGTATAGTAAAAATATTTGTTGATGAAGGTATATAATTTGATAAAATTATAATTTGACAGTAAAAACTATGAAGTAGATTGCAATTCGACTATAATTCAATAAAATTATAATTTGATAGTTAAAACTATGAAGTGAGTCATAATTACTGTAACAAAAGTTAAGCATACAAATAAATAATATATATATATATATATATATATATATATATTTGAATAGTAATAAAATTAGACAATACTTATTATTAATGTCCTATCAAATCATAAAATTTTAAAATAATAACTTGTAAAATTTTAAAATAATAAAATTACATATAACAACCACTCATCAAGACAATATAAAATAATATGATATCACAAGATAATAACCACGTTTCCTAACATCACACAAATATTCAATACTCAATATATTATAAGAATTGATTAAGAATTTAATTCAAAAATTTCCAATTCTACGAGAAATCTAAAAGATAATTAAACCTCAAATAAAAAGAAAACCTACTCTTATATTTAAGAATTTTTATTTTCGCTATCAATAAATTCAGTTATTATTTTACTTGTCAATTAGCATTCATAGTGTAACACAATATAAAAGATAAATAAATATACTCTTGCGATATAAACATTTAAAAATATTTTACGATATTTTTTAACTTTGTTCCTTATCGCTCATGCTAAAATACTTCTTTACAATGTATAAATATAAATATAGTGTAGAGATAGGCAAAAAGAGAGGATAGGTTACTAGAGGTAGCGAAGAACGAGGTCGGCAAAAGTAGAGAGACTTCGATTTAAGTGAAAATGGACACTTCACTCCAAATATTGGTCTCCTTCTCCACACCTTTTTTTTCTTTCTTTTTTTAATTTTTTTATTCCTTCGCACCCTACTTTCAAATTAATGCTCACTTCCACAACACAACAAACAGTGAAAAAACAAAACAGTATATATCTCTAGTATGACACCACAGCAAGACAAAATTAATGTGCAAAAAAATTACAAAACAGTATTATTATTCAGACGATTTTCTTATATGCATGTAAACTTAATAAATACTTCTTATTTACGCATGTTCATTAGAAATAAATAGTCAGTCAATAAAAATAGATGAATAATAAATATTACTCTCTTCACACTAGTTTACTGATAATTATATTTGTATTTCACTGCCCTCTGCCTCATGTAAGATGTATCAAGATATACTTTTTAAGGCTGTTATTTTATGAAAACCATCGATGTGTAAATAATTTTCTTTCTCATACGGGGAAGAAGTTTGATTATATAATAGTAGAGTTTTACGTTTATGAATTGTTCGGTCTTCTGTTTACCTGGTCAAAGTTCCTTATGTGTAATCCATTTGAAATATTAAATACTTTTTTCCAATTATGGTTGATTATATTCGTATTCTTAATAAGTGTCAAAATAGATTAATATATATTACATTTTGATCTCCTCGTTCTTAGTCTAACAAAAAATAGGATAAGATTGACTAATTGAAAATTTTAACCTCTAGAAAACGATTGAGCTTATTGACACATTATATATTTTTCTAATTTTGTATTTTTCAAATTTGTTATAGATATATTAAAGCTCACGGTAAACACTTTTTTAGTTTTAATTGATTGATAAACGCGAATAACTTAAAATGATTTAAGTTAAAATATTATTATATATTTGTATAATTTAAGTAATATGATACAATTTTTGTTTAAATTAATCTTTATTTTATTTTTGTTTTAAAAATATGAACCGACAGACCTGTTTATTCTATATATCTCTGACCTGTTAATTTGAGAAATTAGATAAAACGAAACAAAACAAATTAACAGATTGAAAACTTCAATTCGATCTATCAATTTTTTGACGAACACACATATCAACTCACGAATTTATACATATTTTGCTATTCCTAGTTTTTAATTAAATGACGACTAGCTTTCAATATATTTTCTTAAGATTGTATTTCACTTCTCTCTAATTATTTTTACTAATATATATTATTTTAATATAACAAATGAAGAGTTATCAATAGATTAAAGTGTAACTTTTTGAAATATTTTTTATATTAGACTTTTTTTCGATATTAATATTTGAATAGTACTTTTTAATTTCTTCTAATTCAACGGATAAAGAATTTAGAAATAAGAAATAATGAGTAATTAATGATGAAGGAAGCCATTACTTGGCAGTTAAGTTTGAATCGACTGTGCGAGAGGCAATAGGAGAAACTTTGACTTAGTTTTATTATATTATATTTTATTTTTTCAAAATCCTCTAATTTAAAAGGTTATTCATATATTCTTAGGTCAATTTTCTTCTCCATTTAGATTCGTTACGTACTTGACACTCCCATCAGCAGCTTCCTTATCTTAATTCCAATCCTAAAGCCACTCGTATTTCATCATATTTTTAAATATTATAAAACCCTCTTACCAATTCAATGCAATGAAAATTAACAGAATTATCTGGAACGAGCATAAAGTGACGTGGACAGTAATATTTGAAATCAAGTATTTAATTTTGAATGTTAACAAAAAAGGAACTATATACTTTGGCTGCACTTGATGTAATTTTGTTTTCTTAGAGTTGACTTTCAAGTTATTGAACTTATTTTAAATAAGAATGATAAAATAAACTAATATACAATTAACTCAATCGTATATTGTATTTTTAACTCAAACGAAACTTATTTCACTTTTTTATTACAAATTGTAAAAATACATATTTGAATTAAATGAATTAAGATAATATTAGAGAAGTTCCCTTTTTTATTGGAGAAATGTGTGAGCATAAGGTGATGAAAAAGAGAAAGACGAAAAGTAGTGGAGTTAGGTATATGTTTTTCTCTACATTGCTGATTTTGTGTCTTCTCTTACATCATTGTGTGTGGTGATTCGTAAAGCCACAATAGGTAAAATGTGTCTTTGATTATTGGGAAAACCACATGGCACAAAATCATTTTTGATTCTATTCCTCTCTAATGCACAACTTTTAAAAGCATTCATTCAAAAGCCCCTTCAACCCTTATCATCTCTTAGAATAATAACTTTTATTTTATTATAACAAAATATAATTATAATTATGTTAAAGAAATAACAGATTATATTAATAAAGACTCTTTTTATTTTATGAAACAATTCATATAAAGGTTTCCTGCTCATAATAACGACTTTTACTTTCTCCAATTTTAATATTTGATTACCTCGTTTTCTAAATTTGTTTTCATAGAGGATTTCTATTTGTTTCTTCGTCACAATTTATGACATTCCAAAAACTTAAATTATGAGATGTAAAAGAACGTAGTTCTGTTACTTGGAGATAACGTGTGAGGTAAGGAATTAAGCTTTTTAAAAGATCTAGATTTTATGTGTGAATGATTGTATATGTAATTTTTAATTGTATATTTGCCACATTATTTTTGTAATTATGAGAAAATATGGATTATGACAGTGGTGTGGTTAATAGAAATAGGAGTGAGAAAAAAAAAATAAAAGATTTTCACTAGAGGGATGAAGAGAGGGTGGAGGAGTGTGTCGATTTTGAGTGTTCATTATATTTTTTTAATTAAAAAATTATTTTATTCTTATATTTTAATAGAAATGAATTTTATTTTATCTTTATTTTTGTCAGATAATATATATATATATATATATATATATATATTTCTTATAGTTTAATTTAATTATTTTAATTTTAATTTCAAAAAATAAAAAGTAAAACAGGGTAGCCATATTTCAGGTGACATTAATTATTTTGTGTCGGAGTCTGAATGAGTCGAATCACAATCAAATCATGGTGTTTGAACTCATATACTCTTAAGTATAAAAAGTTACACTCTGATTAACTGATTAACAACTCTTGGTCAGGTGACAAGTGTTTAATCCAACATTTAAAATTTAGATAAATTCATTTGATTTTTTTTAATTATGAAGATTAGAAAAGTAAATCTAGATTAAAAAAATGATTTGATTGTATATTATGATGTATGATGTTAGACATTTTTTAATAAGTTTAAATTGATATTTAGTAAAATTGACGTTTTAGCATAAAAGTAATTAGATTGATGCCAATGATAATTGCCTATTTAAGTACTAATTGATCTAGTTTAACAATAATTTGGTTGTTATTAGTAGGGTTAAATATGTTTTTGGTCCCTCAAGTTTGGAATTAGTCATAATAATATTTGAGTTAATATTTAAGTGAAAATGGATCAAATTATGTAAACAATTCAAATACTATCATGTCCTTGAAACGTTAAAGAAACTTAATAAGATCTTGGTTAAAAGGACTAAATCCATACATTTCTAAAGAAGAAAGACTAAATTGGTCAGTCAGAAGTTTCAAAGAGGGACCAATTCCAAATTTCACTGAAACTTGAGGGACCAAAAACATATTTAACCCTTATCAGTGAAACCATTAATAAAAAAAATATATTAAACTTTCAATAACTTTTAAGCCAAGTTATATAATAATTTAGTGGTATCAAAGCAAACGAAGGTTTTCATTGAAAAAAAAAAACGTGTGTGAATACGAATAGTTATAATTCTTTTAGTATTTTATCTACTTTTTAAGTTGATTATTTTTAATAGAAAATATAATAATTAATAGGTTGGAAAGTTTTTAAGAATTTAAAGGGACAAACTTTAATTAAAATAAATGATTTATTGCACATTTAGTACAGAATTGCAATAAAATAATTAACTTTTTATTTATTTATTTATTGAAATTCTCTTGAATAAAGTTAGCCAAAAACAACATAAGTAAGAAGATAGATTTAACTGTGTTCCACTTTATCCTGTGCACATGTTAGGGAACATGGTCTATTAATGGCTTGAGAGAAAAAAAAAGTAGTCTAGTTTATTATGAGTGGATATATATTTTAGTTACATTGATCTCACGTGATTATGGGTTGTTAAATAATTAATAGTTAAACTCAATAAATGCGCGATGATGAAATAAAAGATTATGGAAAAAGTAAACTTAAAAAGTCTTTTTCAAGAGTATTATGCATGTTAATTTAAGTTATCATATCTTGATCGTATATACCTTAAAAAGAAATGGTCACAAATTTTCTGTGTTCTCATTTACGATGGTAGTCAATTTAAAACCAATTTGGTGTGATAAAGTCTCTAATCTATGTATCTTTCTTTATGACCAAAGGTTTGTATTCTTTTTCAAGCAATTAAAAATATGGTTTATTGAATTTAAGCATCTTTATGAAAGAAAGAAATACGATGCCAAAGGTGTAATTTGTTTGAATGAGATGACATTACTTAGATTATAAGTACATTGGATGTTTGTTGGTAGCCACAAGTTATGGAAACTCTATGCCATAGGATTTCAAGTTATACACTTCCTTTCTACACTATTTTTATGCATAAAAAAAGCCAAACAATTTCACCAAACTAGTCAGTGCATGTTTGAAAATGCATTACGTTAAACATATATATGTCTTTTTTTTTTCCCCAAAAGTCAGAGTCAAATAGTTTTCCATATGTGCTATAAAGAGTTTTTTCTGTATTTCGTCTTTTCGTTGAAAGAAAAACTAAGTTTATAAAATTAACATCTTAGTTAAAATTTAATTTATTAAAATTAAATAAAATTTTAAAATAATTAAATCGATCACATTTAAATATTTTAAAACATACAAATTATGTTAAATTTGATATAAAATGTATGTTTATTAAGTTTTCAGTCTACCATCAATTGAAATATTTTCAGTTGAGTTACTATGATTTTTTTGGTTAATTACTAAAAGGTTTTATATTTTTTAAATAAATTTTTAGTTCAATTATTTTAGTTAATGAGTGACATGTAACACGTTGTGTCATATTGCTTATTTGTTTCATGTTAAGAAATGTGTCATGTTACTTTTATTCTGATCCTAAGTTTAATTGTAAAATTGTTGTCAATCACCATGCATTTAAACTATTGTCTATTTTTGAATCGTATGCTTTTTATTTAAAGTGCCTTATGCCTTACCTCCTAGATGATAGGCGACTATTGGGCGTGATAGGAACATAGTCTTCCAATCGATGTCTAAGGATAATAACGAATCATCCTAACGGAGGATTTAAAGGATCGATGATTTGTATCTCGGCCACACAATGGACGTCAATGTTCCGATCTCAAGTTTGATGATAGTTGCATACAAATTAAATGATTTATAATATAAATAAATTAAAATACACACATCATGTTAATTAAATAACAAAAAATGTTTCACAAAATTACTTTAAAATAAAGTTTAATATTTTCCAACTCAAATAAGAATATTCTCTAACAACATTAATTTGAATTTTGTACTTATTATATTTTTCAACGTTACATTCGCAAATTAAGTTTTCAATTCTATGTTTGGTACTTATTTTACTTAAAGTATCATGCCTTAATAGGTTTTAGGTCTCTTGGAAGTACATTTCAATTCAGCTTATAATAATTACAGATATAAATTAAAAACTTTGGAATCATGGAAATTATTATTTAATCACAACAAAGTTAATGTAATTGAAACTTTAGATTGACTTATAAAAGGTTTATAGTTTCATCTCACGAAGTTGTATTAACAAGTTTTCTTGAAGTGATAAGGTCTAAAAAAGTGTTTCATTTAATCCTTGACCAGTGTAACTGGCACAAAAGGAATTTGAAGTTAATAATGGCAATTGCTTACACTCACAGGGAGAAGACAGTTAAAAGGAAGAAGGGTGAAAGTTTTGAATATGACATGATAGGGAGTGTAGTAATAAGAGTGATGCGAATGTTGGTGTTAGGTGGAATATAGCAGTAGTTGCTGATCATACTTTGCTCTCAGATTGTTTGGTGGATATTGTTGCTGAGTTCGATTATCCTGTGGTTGTTGGTTGTTGGTAGTTGGTCAGCTACTTCAGATTGATTTATGCTGTGTTATACACACAAAATTATGACAATACCTAGGTATATGTCTAAATTAATGATTCAAAATCAATGTACAAGGTTTTAATTAGGTATTATTTTCAAATTTTATTTTAGTCAAATATCATACTTAGGTTTTCTTAACTTGTGTTTGAATAAAACCTAGATAAATGATAGATAATATCTCCATAGAATTTGAGTTCGAGTATAGCTTGATCCCATAAAATCAAGTTATACAATCATTTATAAAGTAAAAACTATCCTTTAGTATACTATTTTTAGATTCTATTTATGCTTAATAATACCTCAGTTAATTAATTGTGTGTTTATGGATGTATTTCATAATTGTGAGTTAATTAATAATTTTATTTGGGAAGAGTAATGTGTTAAAGGAACAGGGTGAGAATATAATTTTGGGATGTTATGGATGGGGAACTAGCATGAGTGTTTGGTTTTGGAAATAAAAATGGAGTAATGAACTTGGCAGATGAAGGTAGTGCATATAGCAATTAGAAGAAAAGAAAAAACTCCTTTTTTAATTACCCCAAACCATATTCATCTTCGTTTTATTTTCACTTTTTTTTTCCTCATTCTCTCTAAGTTTTTCTCCATTCTTGTGATGATCTACGTGTGCAAGCTAGTAACCTTTTTTTTTCTTACTTCTTTTCAGAAGAGAATTATGCATGTGTATGGGTTTGGTTTTTTTATTTTATTAAATGTATGAAATTTTTTAGAGTTTAGATTTTTTTGTGTTGGTTAATAGGATTCACATATATCATCAAGGAGTAAGTACACTTGGTTTTTCTAACTCATCTTTTCTTTCAAGTTGTAGTTTCTCTAAGTAGAGAGAAGATTAAGGTAGGAAAAAGAAACTTAATCTAAACTTTGATTTATGCCCTGTTCTTATGAATGGAATTACTATTTAGAAGAAAGTGTGAGCGACGATTCAAAGGTTATTTTTGCGTTCGTTTAAAGGTAATAAGAGGTGAAAATTCAATCACGTTGTATATAAAGAGATTGGAAGGGATCACATGCATATTTATATAATTACCCTTTGATTATTTAATATTTTCTACACACTGCACATGGAAACTAATAACTTCCTGAGCAAGATGACTATTCAATCTAAGCAACAGCAAAACATACAAACCCCATAGCACTACACACAGCAGATTCCTAAATAAAATAAAATTTATTATTCATTTTTTGAAAATAAATTTATGATTATTTCAAGCAATCAACACAAATTAAATAAATTATTTTAAATTGTTTTAAATTATTTATATAGTATTTTATATTAATTTTAATATTAGGGATATTTTGGTAATCTCATTTTTTTATCTATTAAAAGTTTTTCTTATGTCACATCACTCAATTCAATCACAAACTTTCACTAATTTCACTCTCTAATTCACTCCAAAATCACCTCCTAATCCCTTAAAAAGAATAACATCAACTTCACCCTCTAATCCTTTCAATCTCTTCCTCTAATTCTTCCTCTCAAAAGAACACAGTCTTAAACTATGAGTGAGTAGTTGATTTTATGTTATCTTGATAACTCTGCTTGTGAAAATGTTTGAACAATTAATTAGTAATTTGGGTGAGAAACTCATAATATCAAGACTTATATAATGCTTATTTGTATAATCATATTATTTTTGTTTTTGAATTTGATAAATAGTAATAATTGTTTGGTGATCATATTATTTTTACATTTTCTATAGTTAGTTACAATATAAGGTTAAATGTATTGGAATTCAATATAATTTTTCCATCTTCTCAAAATGTGAACAAAACTATTTAATTTAGAAAAAAGTAAATTTAATGGGGTTTTTATTTTACGAAATTGATATGGATTATTTTTTTTGGATAGATTTGGTGTAACAAGTGGTGTATACTCTATTGCATATATGTTCTTAGGTAGAATCAAGCATAGACGGGTATGGAGGAGGTCATTGATACACAGCCTTTTAGGCGTTCGACAATAACATTTCTGCTTACTAGCCCTGAATGATGGCTCATTGGTACGCCCTCCTTCAAACACTCATCGTACTTCTCCAATGTACAAACAATGTCGCTGAAATCTGGTCGTTTCGACGGGTTTCCTGACCAACAACGCTTTATCAGATGTGCCAGTGCTGGTTCACAACTTGCTGGCAGAGGAGGCCTTTCATTCTGATCAAAAACAAAAATCACTTTTCAAATCAAAAACTATGATTTAGATCAAATGAACTATGATTTTCAATTTTTTGTGTTCCACAATTTTAGAGACAAATGGCTATTTATCTGTGCCTTTTGTGTGGGGTCTATGGGATGAGTGTGCCTCATGGGAATGCACTAATGGAGACAACAATATTGCGGCTAGCCTTTTGTGCAAAGTTCAAGGACTACTTTTGACAAATGTATGCACCAAAATGTAACAACTGTTTTTGTGTTAGCCTCAAATTTTTTTTATCTGGTTAAGCGATATCAAGGGATTCGTGTTGGGACTAGGGAGGGAACATCACCAAGGCCCATGCATCGGTGCTTCCCATTATTAGGACTAGAAGACACATGCACCGACTGTTACACTTTTCATAAAAAAGTTCACTCTGTTAAAGCACTCTTGAGTTAAAATAATCCATGATCATTGCTAATGTTAGGTTCAGCTTCTGCACATGTTGCCCAACATGTACATCACATAGCTCAAGTAATTCAAGATTTCAATGCCTGGTTTTAACCCCTGAGGCTTCACAATAGAAGCAACATGAACAAGCAGAGTCACTTTAATTACTACTGGTAAACTATCTATGTATGAAAATAAAAATTAGTGGACACATTTATTGATATATGTAGTCTGTGGTATGTAGATTACTTTTTCTGAAGAAAGATTGTATTATATAAGAAAGTGCTATGGCTAAGTAAACCATGTTGTGACACAACGAAATTATCTTGCAAAAAGCGATTAGAGGTTACAATATTTTTGTCTTCACCTCTTATGCTTTGAGGGACACTTGCATCTTGTCAGACAGGCTAAGAGAAGAAAGAGTAGAGGGTTAGAATCTCTGAAATGCAGAATCCCTTAAACTCTGCATAAAGGTGTTTGTGGCACTTAAACTAAATTGAAAAGTGAAAGTATATTGATTGACCCATCCGATTGAAGGAAAGGCAATACTGAATGAGTAAAATAGTAAAAAAAAAAATGCTCACATAAGTCATGAGCCGTGAGAATAGTGAATGCAATTATGGATAACAGCTACACGATAAGGATTCTCCAAGTAACTCTGCCTTAGAGAAGATTTTGTACTAAGTAACCATTAGAAGGTAGATAAAAGTTTGGGAAATTACTGTTGTTTCATGTGGTATAAGATTTTAAAAGATTGGATATTGGGAGTGATCGAAACCAAGCTTCCCAGTTGGATATTTTAGATACTCGAGTGACATAGCTACTGTTGTTTTCTACACTGTTACTAAAAGGGCAGAAGTCTGTAGTGAGTATGTTTGGAACCTTTTTTATAAAATTGAAGTGTGTAGATATCAGATTTCTTCAGTCCCATTAGGGGAGCAAATCAAACTGTTCCAAGCAGAAATTTCCATATTATTGAGTATAATTCTTATCACAAAGAACTTGTCCAATCAATCATCTTGACAATGCAACAACTGTTTTCAGTTCGGAATTCTTCTTTTTATGCATAAAATTTCATTTCCAGACCAATTTTAAGTCATTTCAGAAATAAATTTTGGTTCAGAAAGGACCAAGAATTATGCCATATGTCAAATTAGACAAGAATTATTCGTCCACTATTAGACACGACCAAGAAGTTCGAGTAGAAAGAAGGAATTTTGGTCAGAGTAGAAAAAAGTCAAGAAGGGATTAAAGAAAAAGATTCTATCAATAAATCTATCAGAATTGGTAAGCAGAGAAGTGATGTAATTGTCTCTCTAAGAGCAATTAAAACTGGTGTAGCAGGATGAACTAAAACAAAAAGCAATTAACACAACACAGAAGAGATTTAGAGTTTAGAGAAATATAGCCATGTTACCTTCTCAGCCACAGCAAAAGCAGCTTGCACTGGGGTCATTCCTTGGAAAGGAAGTAGAGAAGTAGTGAGCTCCCAAAGCACAATACCAAAACTGTAGACATCAACTTTTCTAGTATAAGGTTTTTCCTTAACCATCTCTGGTGCCATCCAACGATATGTTCCCGAGTTCCCTTTGCTTTTCCGGCATCTTGTTTCAAGACAAGATGTGCCAAAATCCGCCACCTTAGCCCTCAAGTCATCGTCGAGGAGCAAATTACTTGACTTCAAGTCTCTGTGAATCACACCTTGTGAATGAAGGTACTCCATGCCCCTTGATATATCCAGAGCCAACCTTATTATTATTTCCAGTGAGAGTGAGTATGGCTCTTTCTTGTTCAGATACATCCTTAGATTCCCTTGTGACATGTATTCTGTTATGATACAGTACACCGGCGGTTTTTTACATGCTGCAATAAACTGTAAATTAAGAGTCATTTAATTATCAGAGTTTACACAAACACCTCTGCAGCTAAAGGTTACAGTTAGAATTTGGGTTTTAGAACCCCAATTTGCAAGTAGCTCAGAATAACTCAATAATTGATGAACCAATAGACTCGATAAAATTCAGATTTCAATGTAACTCAACTTTAAATATAACTGTCTCTTAAGATTGTTCCCATATAAAAACTATTTGGTGGTTGTTGACATTCAAAAGTAGAGCCAAATCAAATAATCTAACACACAAAAAAATGCTAGGATTCCTCATGGTCGTTCCAAAACCCCAAGGACAAGAAAGAAGATTAATGATTGTATTACTCATCTAAAAATGGCAAAAATTAGAACAAAATAGAAAAGTCAATAGTTGGCAGCGATAGGTGTATTGTATATGTTACTGAGTTCAGCCAATATACTTATTTAAATGGTCCCTGTTTGCCTCTTTTTATGTTTCTGAAACAGTTTTACCAAGAAAAGCTAAGACTTTCCCTAAGTGGCAAGTGGCAGTGTCTCTTTGTGGGAACAACCAAAACTATATATATTAGCTCCTCTCTTGCTTACCTCCTCTGAGTTTCACATCCTCACAGATAAAACGATCGTAATGGATACATAAACAAACAAACTACCATGCAGACAAGAAGATTGAGTTTCGAAACAAGGTTGGAGAGATATCTGTTGATTAAAACAGCGTACCTCCACAATGTTAAAATGGAAGAGACGTGAAAGCAAAGCCACTTCAGAGTTAAATTGCTCCTCTAGTAATTCCTTTTTGTCCTCATCCTGGGATGGCATCTTCACCATTTTCACAGCAACTGCTCTCTGCTTGTAGACTCCACGGTAAATTCGGCTGTGAGCTCCACAAGCAAACCTGTTGCCGATAAAAAGCTGTGATAGGTCGGCAGTCCATTCCTCTTGCTCCCCCTCCTCCTTTGAAGCCTCCCATGTATCCATTGAGTCCAATATCATGGACCACGATTCCATGCTATCAAATCTCTTCCTTTCATTGTTCTCCGTGTCACTCTCCAACCTTAACTTGGAGGAGGATGAAGGGTCTGGTAAAGGTTTACTCTTAGACATCCTTAGCCTTAGTCCATGGAAACATGACCCCGCCATTGAACCTAGAAAACAAGTGTGTATTTTTGAACAATGATACGAAGAGTGTCAGAGCATACAGTCATGACAAATCTTCCAAACACGAGCTCCAACGTAGGATGAAGAACTAGTATAAGTATTTTAAAACCATCTTGAGGGTGATGTATATTGCAACTGCACCCTTTGATAATCAATCCACGTAAGCAGAAAGGCCACGGTTTATTTGAGTATGAATATCAATACTTGGTGTATAAGAATTGTGAAGGATATGAAATATCTCACGGCATTCAAGAGTGGAGTAGAAAAAAAGAAGGAAGTGGGGATTTCATTGGTTTTTCACAGTAGCATAAGGAGGAATTGAGAGGAAGAAAAGTTTCAAGGGTGTCTCGTGAGTGGTTGGGAAAAAGTGGAGTAGCTTGTTATAGAGAGTGAGAGATAGAGTTTTTGGGAGAATTTATAATTGAAGTTAGTTGGTGATGGGATTATGATGAATGAATGCAGTGCTAAGTGGACACAATGCAAAGCGAGGTGACTTGAGCTTGGCGATTGGTACATCCAACTATTGGTGTTTGCTTTTGCAGTGTTCTCAGACTTTGGATATATCCCCATCCTTGTTGGGGCCATGAAAAGTTTGAGAGTACAAGTGGCATCTTCCATAACAAAAGAAGAAACAACAGACAAGTGCCAACTGCAAGAGATGGACCTCTCTCAGTTTATACCAAACATGTGATTGATTTCTACGTATTACTGTTTTTCCTTCTGCTGTCAAAACCATTGCCTCATTCCAATACATATATCTTATGCTACTCTCTAATTCCTAACTGCGTCTTTGTGTTGGGTTGCTGCTGCCAATAAAAATCAACTTCATCACAACACAACCAATAAAAATCAGGTAAGGGTCAACCGAAAAAAAGAAAAGAAAAGCATTTAAGTTTGTGATATGGAAAAACATTTTTAGGTTCATATACAATCTCTCCAGAGATTTTTAACAAGAAACGTATACGATTCTATTTATTAATTATAATTTGAAGATGATCCAATGTATGTTTTCTAATTTATTGCTTAACGTATTATATAATTTATATTTGATGATTACCGATTTTACCCTGATTTGACCATAAGTAAACTCGGATGGAAGAAACAGAGATGATTGATTAATTGAGAGATATAGGGGAAAAATGCATATATAAATGTTGATAAAATTAGATTTTAAAAAAAGAAACAAATGGTTTGAGGGAGAAATAAAAAAAGTAGAAAGAAAAGTTAAGGAGACATAAGAGTTTCGTCCCAAAACTATCTAAGCCATTCAATATTTGGTTCCAGGTCACACGATATGGACCGCATATTGTTAGGTATGCGCCGTAGTGTGGTTTTTGTGGTATGGGCTTATCACGAGGAACATGTAGGGGATCTCGCTCAGGGCCCAAAAAACAAATTTCGACATTCCGTAACAAGTACTACCATAATTTTTTTTTCTTTTTTCTTTTTCTCATCCATCTATATTACCACTCTCTTCTTTTGCCATTTAGTATAACTACTCCACTTAATTAGAAAATGGCAAATATTATTTACACAATAATAATAATAATAATTCATAAAGCAGATTTTATACTCTAATAAGTTTACATTTAAAATAGAGGTGAAATATAAAAAAGTTATAAACAAACATTACTATAAAAAAAAAAAGATAGAAACATAAAATATTAACGCATAAACTAACGAACGAGTTTTCCCT
>Ga0214545_1000970_pt1 | contig 50874 bp, 54 predicted proteins | sample CNSS4metaG_FD_160064 | JGI IMG/M metagenome (GOLD analysis project Ga0214545, IMG submission 160064) | Root nodule microbial communities from cowpea collected in UCLA plant growth center, Los Angeles, California, USA - CNSS4 | ecosystem: Host-associated > Plants > Roots > Nodule | place: USA... | reverse complement strand
ATATATAATAATTTTAATTATTTATTATTTATATATATATATATATATATATATATATATATATATATATATATATATATATATATATATATATATATATATAACTCACTCTAATTAATAAGTAATTGGGCCAACTGAATTAAAGTCACACTTTATGAAGTATATAATTTTTTCTCTGATACTTATTCCCTGATACCTTAGACCGACTTTGGCATCAAAGGTTTTTTCAGATGTCTCCCCCCCCTCTTTTTACAAGACCAGAAGAAGAGTTTCTTTTGAAACCGAATCCGTGGACTCTTGAAACTTGTTTAAAATATTTTACAAAATATACTTGGAAATTAAAGTCACAAATTGAATTGAAAGATATCTAACAAAAGATAAATGCAAATCAATGAAATCAAACAATAAAAAAGAAACGAAACATAAATCAACATGAAAAACAAAACTCATATTGAATCAACAAACCCTGTATCATAGAGATGAGAATTCGAGACAAACTAGGTATGAGAACAGTCGAGAAGAGAGAGGTCTGTATCAAGAGAGAGAGAGAGAGAGAACGTTGCGAGAGGAGCGTACACATGGAGTAAGAATTTCGAGTTCTAATGTTTAAATTGATTAGATATATGATAAAAATATTAAAAAAAATTCCTTTTTCTCAAAATTCCTAATTCAAACAACACAATTCTCCATATAGAACAAAAATATTCAAAAAATACTTTCTCAAAATTTCTCATCAAAATACACCAATTGTAAAGGTTTTGTTACTAAGTTGCATGTACACCTAACCAATGGCACCTAAAACTGAGAAGATCATCTTCTCAGATCGTAATCATCTGTCACACATATCCTTCGAAGTATGGGAGATGAAACACATTTTGTATTCTTTGAAGAAACTGTAACATGGGCTCTGGGCATGTAGCAGAAGAAAGAGAATCCAAAAGTGCAATACATATATCTCTTAGTATCAAAGGTGATTTTTCCTGAACCCACTTCAAGTGCTCAATGGAAATTGGAATCTCCTGTGCATCTGACAAACTTTTCAACAAAATTATATGGGATTCTGCACATCCTGTATCAGGATTGAGACTGCAAAGTAATTTGGATGCAGCCATAAGATGTCCTGCTTGAAAAAAATACAACATATGTTAAGTTGTGATGAGGCAATAAGCTGACAAGCACGCATTTGCAGTGCATTATGTTTCAAATATTTGATTGAGTGAATAATACCTTTCCTGCATAATGATGATGTAAACGAGCTCAATATTTCTCTTGCATTGATTATGTCGTGTTTGAGAGACTTGTTATAGAGCTCAAAAGCTGCTTCTAGCTTGTCTTCTTGGCAGAGTCCTTCTAGAAGAAAATTGTAAGTTGTAACATCAGGTTCCACTCCCTTGTCTAACATGTGGTAAAAGAGCATTTGAGCCTCTTCAGCTTGTCCCACTTCAGAAAATTTTCGTATAAGAATGTTATACGTTTTCAAATTCCCGCAACAGCCATTCGAGAACATCTCATCCCAGAGCTTCCTCGCAGGACGCAGTAGATCCTCCTTACAACACGCTTCCATTATGTAATTATAAGACAAGACATTGGGTTGGAACCCTTTCTTCTTCATCTCCTGCAGAACAGTATAGCCTTCTCTCACTTTCCCAGCCCTGCACAAAAATGAAATCATTACATTGAAACCCTCCACATCTTTGAAGTAGTTTTGAGAATTCAAAACATGGAACACCTCCAACAACTCATCAACCTTGCCATGCCTACACAGATTCCTACTCAAATCACTGACGGCCAAAATAGTAGGGAACCTTTCTTTCTCAACCATGAAATTGAAAAACATTATCGCTGCAATAGGATCTACACTTGATACCGATCCTATCAATGTATTGAGAACATCGTCATCAACAGGAAAATTACCACCAACTATAACCTCTCCGACTTCTTTTGCTTCACACATCCGTCTCTCCGTAACCAAGCCAAGTATCAAGTCCCTGTAATCACTGCTTCTAGGAGCCACCCCTAACTTCCTCTTCATCTTCAAAACCTTCACTTCATCAGCCACATTTCCCATTGACCGGAACCCTGCTGCAACAACCCAGTAAGCCATGAAATCGGGTTTCCAGCCCCTACTCCTGAGATCATCCAACATCCACAAAGCCTCCGATACCTTAGAAGCCCGACACAACCCATGAACAATCAAAACCGCCACAACAGAACCATTAATCCCAGAACCACATTCCTTAACCTCATCCAACAACCTCACCACCCTCTCCAAATCACCCTCTCCACAAACCCGCCAAATAAAAACCCCAAATCCCAGCGTGCTGAAACCAATACCCCTGTCAGTCATTCCCTCAAACAGCTGGCAGGCATTTTCCAAGCACCCATCAGAGGCAAGGGCAGCCAAGAGCGAGTTACACGTGGGCTCTCCAATTTCGGCACAAAGGGGAGCAACACTACCCAAGAGCGAAAAGGCTTCGCGAGCACGGTTGTGGGCAACATGGGATGCTATGATGGAGCTCAAAAGTGAAGGGTGGATGGAAAAGTTGAGGGCTTTGGCTTGTTTGAGGAGTGAATGAATGGCAGTGAAGTGGTTGTTGTGTGAGAGGGATTTGAGGAGTGAGTGGTAGGTAAAGGGTGTGTGGGCAAAACCAGGGTGCTGAGAGGCCCAATTGAAGAAGCCAAGAGCAAGAGAATGGTGCTTTAAGAGGAAAGGGTCAATCACATTGGCCACCAATGATGGGGTGAGGCATTGGCGCCAACCCAACCTGTGGAGTGTCTCCTCCACTTGAGAACCCCACAAACATTGCCTTCCCTTCCTTTTTGAGGCTGAGATCACAGCCTTGCTTAGTCCTGTTGCCAAATCAAATGTTGTTGCTCCACCTCTCATCATCAATTTTTCTAATATGGATCAATCCCCTACTCCTCCAATAAACAAATTTTATGAATGCTAGTTGTACATGTAGAATGTAGCATGGAGGGTATTTGACATGAGGAACCTGAGTACGAGGAATCAACACAAGTAGCAGAGGTTAAGAAGAGATGTGATGGAATTGGATTTAGTGTATGAGTAATTCTCTATCCAATATAAAGAAAACATCTTCATGTGTATCAAATATCTACAAATGCTTCTATGGAAGTAGATGAAATTTTTTAATAACCCATTCATTGGAAAATTTTAATTGAGGACATATTAGTTAGTATGTGCATTCATCTTTCGTATAACTATTCATGTATTTATTTGTAATTTTGATATTGTATAAATAAATTATTATGGATAAATAAGTTCGTAATCATATAAAAGATAAATTCTAATTATTTGATATTTTTTTAATCTTTAATATATAATATTAATAATAACAAATTTCATAAAACATTAGTATTATATTATTATTCATTTTGATTATAAAGTAAGGGTTGTATGAACTTATACAACATATGTGTTAATAATACTCTCTTCAACTAAAGTACACTAAGGGTTGTTGTATTATATTCATATTTTTTTATTAGATAGTGTAGCATTCTAGACATATGTATAATTATGTTCTTAAGATATCAATGTTTATAAAAAAAATTAAGCATAATAGTTAAGTTAATTATTTTCCAAATGATGTTAGAAGAGCAAAAGAAATGGAGTTTATCCAATTGAAACAAAGAAGTATGACAATAGAAAACTATGCTTTTAAGTTTGAAGAATTAGGAAAATACCCTACTTCTTTTTATCACCCAGAGGAGAGGATGAAGTGTATATAGTTTGAAAATGCACTTGGCCTGAATTGTGAAATGTAGTGGGAATACTAGAAACTTTTTATTTTTCTACGCTTATTCACAAGTGTAGATTTTTTGAATATTTTGAAAATAGTTAAGTCAACATACCAAGATATTTTGGGTCCCTAACAAAAAATATAAATAAATGCAATGAAGGAAAACCTTACAATCGTCCCCAATGGAGGTCTCAACCCAACCAATCTTCACCAGGAAATTTTAGTAGACCTGTGAATAATCATATAAGATGCTTTAAGTGCAAACAAGAACATTACACAAAGATTTTCATCTTAAGGGACCTATCAATTTCAAGTTTGGAAAACCTGGTCATATATTCTCTGTGGATAACAAAAGACACATTTCAATACTTAAGGCAAGACCCACCACAATAGGGAGAAGTCTAGACAATGACTGGAGCTAAAGCCGCTAAAAACCTTGATTTGATTCAAGGTATGCGTTTTATTAATGGTAAAACTTTAAATGTACTGTATGACTCAGACACAACTCGCTCATTCATTTCCAATGATTGTGTTCAACACCTTGACTTATCGACCTCTTTTCTAAACACTATTTTGATTGTTTCAATTCCCACAAGTAAGTCTGTAATTATCGATAAAGTTTTCTTAAATTGTGCTTTATTCATTGAGAATAGAAAACTTATTGTAAATTTAGTCTGTCTACCTTTGTCTTAATTAGATGTTATTTAAAGTATGAACTCATTATGATACGACCCTATCCAGGAAAGAGTATGGTCATTTCTGAATTTGAATCCTCAAGAGGCACGACACGAATAAATCAGAGAAGAACGCGGAATAAGACAAAGATGGAGGACGCCACAATCTAGCAGATTGATAAGTCAAGTGAAGATTCACCACAAAGATGTTAATCTTTGATAAGAACCGAAGGCCTAAGCCAAGAACAAAGAGAAACCTCTTTTTAATGAAATCAAATTCAATATATGACTAAAAGTGTCTACAATAGTTTTTGGTACCTCTATATATAGGCACATGAGTTTAAGAAAACCTAAGAACCCTACAAGAAGGCCCAAACCAAAACATAAACTAATTTATAAAAGAAAGCCCAAAGCCCAAAAACATAACTTATTTTCTAAAAGAAAACCCAAAGTTTAAAAATATAAATTAATTTCCTAATAAGTATCCTTCAAGAGTGCTCCAAGCCATGATCTTCATATCCTTTGAATTTCCACTTGTAGTTGCTTGTAGTATCAAGAGTCTTGAATAAATGTGATTTTCCAATCTCTTGCTCCTTGCCTTTGTCATAGGTCCTTTGAATTGTAAAGGTTCATCTTCAAGTTCTTCTTGTATGAAATCTAGGGATAGTCCTCTATCACTCCCTCCTTCTTGAATCGAATTTGTCCTCAATTTCGAACCTACATCAAATGGAGACAAGTCATTAATATTGAAACTAGAGCTTACCCCATAATCTTGTAGTAGATCAACAACATAGGCATTGTCATTGATTCTTTTAAGAACTTGAAATGGTCCATCTCCTCTAAGTAAAAGTTTAGATTTCCTTTTAGAAGGAAATCTCTCCTTCCTAAAGTGAACCCACACCCATATGCCAGGTTCAAACTTGATCTGCTTCCTCCTATGGTTAGCCTTAGAGGCTAACTTCTCCATCTTCTTTTCTATTTGGGTCTTTACCTCTTTATGCAAGTTCTTGACAAAGGTTGCTTTGGCAAGTCCATCTTTGTTAGTCATAGAATCAATATCAGGTAAAGGTAACAAATCTAATGGAGTTAAAGGATTAAAATCATATACTACCTCAAAAGGCGACATCTGAGTAGTAGAATGAACTACCCTATTATAAGCAAACTCCACATGAGGTAACCATTCCTCCCAAGTTTTCAAATTTTTGTTTACAAAACATCTAAGGAGTTGCGAAAGAGTTCTATTTACCACTTCTGTTTGGCCATTTGTTTGAAGATGACAAGTTGTAGAGAAGAGAAGCTTTGTACCTAACTTACCCCACAAGACCTTCCAAAAATAGCTAACAAGTTTGACATCCCTATCTGAGACAATGCTTCGTGGAAGGCCATGTAATCTTACCACTTCTTTGAAAAATAAATTGGAAGGAATGAAGTGGGCCATCGCTCTTGTGGCAAGGAATGAAGTGGGCCATCTTTGAGAACCTATCAACCACAACAAAAACATAATCTTTTCCCCCTTTGGACCTTGGGAGACCCAAAATAAAATCCATAGAAATATCGGTTCAAGGAGAGTTAGGAACAGGTAAGGGCATAAACATCCCATGATGCATAGACTTAGATTTAGCATGCTTACAAGTGATACATTTATTACAAAAAGAGTGCACATCATGTTTCATGTGAGGCCAAAAGAAATGATCATGCAATATGTCTAAGGTCTTTTGAACCCCAAAATGTCCCATTAAACCCCCTTCATGAGCTTCTTTTACAAATAATTTCCTCATTGACCCTTTAGGCACACACAACTTTGTTCCTTTGAAAAGAAATGCATCATGCTTGAAAAAATCTTTAAAAGCTCCTTTTTCACAATTTTTATAGATCTCACCAAAATCATGGTCATCCATATACAATTCCTTAAACAGTTCAAAACCAAGGATTTTAGTTTCAACCATAGATAATACTGCATGCCTCCTAGATAATGCATCAACCACAACATTTGCCTTACCTGATCTATGCTTAACAACATAAGGAAATTGTTCAATAAATTCTACCCATTTAGCATGTCTTTTTTTGAGTTTACCTTGGCTCTTAAGATATTTAAGGGATTCATGATCACTATGAATTACAAATTCCTTAGGAAGCAAATAATGTTGCCAAGTATGCAAAGCTCTAACAAGGGCATATAACTCTTTGTCATAAGTGGAATAGTTTCCCACTGCCCCTGTCAACCGTTCACTGAAATAGGCTATAGGATGCCCTTCCTACAAGAGAACACCGCCTATGCCCACATTTGAAGCATCACACTCTATCTCAAAGGATTTGTCAAAATTTAGTAAAGCTAAGATAGGTGCATGTGTGAGTTTGTATTTGAGACTATCAAAAGCATCTTGTTGTTCCTTTCCCCACTTAAACCCCATATCTTTCTTAACAAGTTCATTTAGTGGAGATGTTATGGTGCTAAAATCCTTGACAAACCTCCTATAGAAATTAGCCAAGCCATGAAAACTTCGTACCTCACTTGCATTCTTAGGGATGGGCCAGTCCCTAATGGCTTTGACTTTTTCCTCATCAACTTGTACCCCTTTTGAGCTAATTACAAACCCTAGGAAAACAACTTCATGTGCATTTGTCCTTATTGGCATATAGTTATTCCCGCCTCAGTACTTCTAGAACTCCTTTTACATGGCCCATGTATGAATCAAGTGTTTTGCTATATATTAAAATATCATCAAAATATACAACCACAAATTTACCAATGAAATTCCTTAACACATGGTTCATTAACCGCATAAAGGTGCTAGGTGCATTGGTTTACCCAAAAGGCATAACCATCCATTCATACAAGCCAAATTTAGTTTTAAAAGCAATTTTCCATTCATCTCCAACTCTCATCCTTATTTGATGATAACCGCTTTTTAAATCTATTTTGGAAAAATAACTAGCACCGTGCATTTCATCAAGCAAGTCATTAAGTCTAGGGATAGGATGGCAGTACCTTATAGTGATATGTTGATGGCTCTACAGTCACTACACATCCTCCACGATCCATCTTTCTTAGGTACCAGAATTACTGGCATAGCACAAGGACTCAAACTTTCCCGAATCCATCCTTTTTCCAAAAGTTTCTCCACTTGTTTCTGTATCTCTTTGGTTTCTTCTGGATTACTCCTATAGGTGGCCTGTTAGGAAGGGATGCACCCGGAATGAGATCTATATTATGCTCAATACCCCTCTGAGGAGGTAAACCATGAGGGATGTCTTGAGGAAAGACATCATCATATTCTTTGAGAAGTTGTTCCATACCTAAAGACAAAGAAGCTTGTACAGAAGACAAACAAATATTGTTAAGCATAAGCAAATATAAGGGTTGTTTTGAAATCAATGCTCTGTTGAGCTCTTTTTCTCTCAAGAAAAGACTTTTATCACTCTTTACTTTTTTACTTTCCTTTTTTTGTCTTTTTCTGGAATTTTCTCTCTTCCTTTTTTTCGCTCTTGCTCTCTTTTCACTCGCATCTTAAGTTGATCCTCACAAACCTCTCTAGGAGATAAAGGTGTTAGGGACACCTTTTGCCCCTTAAACAAGAAGAATACTTATTGGCTAGACCATCATGGGTTACCTTTCTATCATATTGCCAAGGCCTCCCCAACAGTAAGTGACTCGCCTTCATAGGTACCACATCACATACTACCTCATCAACATATTTACCGATACAAAAAGCAATGTTCACCGCTTATCTACCACCAATTCTTCATTCTCACTCAAGGCAAATTGAGGCAGAAAACCTAAATTGGTGCAGGAATCGAAAATGAGCAAGGAAAGAAATGGGCAACAGCGAAAAAAGCAACCAAAAATGCGAATACTTCAATATAAATGTTACCCAAACGGTAGAAAACGTTAATACAAGTTCAATGTGCTGTCCAAGACTAATAAAACGTGAAAAACGAATGGAAAACGTGAAAAATTAGCTTCTACCACCATGGGTCACCTTCCAAAGCTTAAAAACAACAAAAATGGAGGTTTGAGAGAGTGGAGAAGAGAGCAGAGCGGCTGCTGCATGTTGAATGACCTAAAACTTGTGGTCACCTCACTCTTTGCCACTAGTATTTACAAAAATGCCATTATGAGCTGCAGAATTACAAAAATACCACTTTAGGCCTCAAATGTTGGCCCATTCACTCTGATGACGTGGAAATGATGTGGCAACGATGTGACGACTCTCTTCAACTGAATATTAATGTCCAAACCCCAAAATTTGCTTTACCCAAATACCTAAAAATAATTAAAAACAAAAATTAGGCCAAATAATGCGAATTTAACCCAAATTCGGAATAGTGGCCCAATAAAGCCCAACAGATGAAAACACACTAAAGATGAACAATTAAGTACTGAACAACTGTCAAATGGGTACACAAGGGCTAGTGGAATGAAGGAAAATAATGACTCATCAATTACCGTGTTTTATTTTATTTTATTTATTCATTTTTATTTACTTAAAAGTAATATTCCTTAGGGATGTTACAATTGGTATCAGAGCAAAAGTTTTGAAAATATTTTAAATATTTTGGGACTTTTGGGGAGTGAGCTTATCAATTGTTTGTTTGTGTGAATGAGTTGAATGTTATAATTGGGTGAATGGCTTTGCTTAACTAAGTGAATTGATTCTTAACAGTTGAATGTGGCGTATCCAAGCTATGGCTGCTAACAGGAGGAGAAGGAGTAATGGTGCTGATGACATCGCGGAGGCTATTCACCGAATGGTGGATGCGATGCAGACACCTATAGCAGCGCAGCCTAGAACGGCGATTGCACTAGTCAGGGTGCCGACTGTGGTGGACTTCCTGTGCCACAAGCCAACAGATGCGTGGCTCCGCAAATGTGAGAAAATCTTCAAAGTAATGAACTACGCTGATGAGCAGAAGCTCTTGTTTACCACGTACCTGTTGATTGATGACGTAGATTATTGATGGGCGGGAATGCAATAGTAGATGCAGACCTGGGATGAACAGGTGGAGTGGACTAGTTTCAGGACTCGGTTCCTGGAGAAATAATTCCCTGACACAGCCAGGCAGGACAGGGAGGTTGAGTTTCTCACACTGCAACAGGGAGAGATGACAGTGCATGAGTATGTGAACAAATTTGAGCACCTGGCGAGATACTATTCACAGGACATTTTAGAGGAATGGAGGTGCCTGAAGTTTGAGCGACGACTCAAACATGAACTGAAGAAGGTGGAACACCTTTGAGAGAGAGAGACGATTCCCAATTTTGGTGGAACAGGCTAAGAGTGCTGAGCATCTGGAGAAGGGTCCAGGTCCTGTTACTAGACATCAGAAGAATGTCGCAGAGACGAGGCAAATGAAGAAGCCTTACAATAGACCACAGGCATCTCAGGGTCCCACTTGATACTAGTGTGGCAAACCTCATCTGAAGAGAAATTGTCCTCAGTTGACAGGTGGGGTAGGAGGGTCAAGCAACCGTCGCAAGTGTTTCATATGCGATAAACCGGGACACTTTGCCAATAACTGTCTAGAAAAGAAGAATTTGGGTGTGAAAAAGCCAGTAGCATCGCTAGCAGAACGAGCTAGAGCGGCTGGTAGGGTCTTTGCCTTGACCTCCACAGAGGCTACTCAAACAGGTAACCTTATCCTCGAGTCATGTTTATTATTGGGTCAGTTAGTATTAGTGTTGTTCGATTCTGGAACAACACATTCCTCCATTTCTAATGCTTGTGTGGGGAGATTGAATTTGGAGAAACGTGATTTGGGGTGTGAGTTGCTTGTTTTGACTCCCTCCTCGGGTTAGGTAGCTACCAGTTCAGTCTGCGTTGGGTGTTCAATGGAAGTGGCAGGTCGCAGATTCAAGGTGAACTTGGTGTGGTTGCCTTTGGAGGGATTGAATTGATTATGAACGGCATAATTTGGTGTTCCCAGAACATGAAGGGTTGGAGTTAATCTCAACTCAGAGAGCGATAAATGAAGTGGAAGCTGGAGCCACCTGTTTTATGATAGTGGCTCATACAGAGAAGAATAGCACCGTAGAGAAAATCAGTATGATTCCAGTAGTGGAGGAGTATACGGATGTGTTTCCAGATGAAATACCAGAATTGCCACCGAGCAGGGATATAGATTTCACCATTGATCTTATCCCTGAAGCTGCCCCAATATCCATGGCACCTTATAGGATGGCACCAGCGGAGTTGGCTGAGTTGAAGAAGCAAATAGAAGACTTGGTTGAGAAGAAGTTCATCCAGCTGAGCGCATCACCTTGGGGAGCACCGATACTCTTGGTAAAGAAAAAGGACGGCAGTTCGAGGTTGTGTGTTGATTACCGTCAATTGAATAAGCTGACTATAAAGAATAAGTATCCACTTCCGAGGATAGACGATTTGCTGGATTAGCTGAGGGGAGCTGCAGTGTTCTCTAAGATTGACTTGAGGTCTGGATATCATCAGATCTTAGTCAAACTGGAGGATGTGTAGAAGACGACTTTCAGGTCACGCTACGGGCATTATGAGTATGCAGTGATGCCGTTCGGGGTGACAAATGCTCCTGCTATTTTCATGGACTACATGAACAGGATATTCCGACCGCACCTGGATCAGTTTGTTGTCTTATTTATTGATGACATACTGATATATTCTGAGAGTCGGGATGAACACGCAGAGCATCTGAGAGTGGTGCAGGGAATTCTCAGAGAGCATAAACTGTATGGGAAGCTGTCGAAGTGTGAGTTTTTGCTGAATGAGGTACAATTCTTGGGCCATGTAATCTCAGCCCAGGGAATAGTAGTGGACCCAGCGAAGATTGAAACAGTGGTGAAGTGGGAGAGACCGCAAACAATTACTGAGGTGAGAAGCTTCTTGGGTCTGGCGAGTTATTACAAGCGATTTGTGGAAGGGTTCTCCAAGATGGTGAGTCCATTGACTCAACTCACTAGAAAGGACCAACCTTTCTCTTGGACAGACGAGTGTGAATTCTGTTTTGAGGACATGAAGAGGAGATTGACCACTGCACCTATACTAGCTATTCCTGACACAACCAATATATTTGAGGTGTACTGTGATGCCTCATATCAAGGCTTGGGATGTGTGCTGATGTAAGAGAAACGACCTGTTGCTTATGCATCTCGCCAGTTGAAGATACATGAGAAGAATTACCCGACGCACGACTTGGAGTTAAACATGGAAGCATTATTTGTATAGGGCACAGTTCCAAGTATTCAGCGATAAAAAAAGTTTAAAATACTTGTTTGATCAGAAGGAGTTGAATATGAGGCAGAGGCACTAGATGGAATACCTGAAGGATTACGACTTTGAGCTGTTATACCACCCTAGTAAGGCTAATGTCGTAGCAGACGCTGTCGCAACCGGAATCGCGATGGGAGGGGCGAATTGAAAAAGAAAACGGGTTTAAAAAGAGATTTGGAGTCGCCACCATAGTTATTCTGGAAAACTATGGAAAACCATAAAAATAAAACAAGTCTGCGAAAAACCAGATTTTGGATCCGGGAGTCGGTTACGCGTAGGGAAGATGTTAGCACCCTACCGCGCCCGCCCGAGGGCGGTACCTTTAATTAAAAATGCAAAGCTGATGTGATTTTCAAAATATTAATTTTCCCCAAAAATAATGAGACAAAAATGCTAAAGAAACAATATATTTTTAAAAAAATTTTTGGGCCCGACAAAGATTGACCTTGGTCCTACGTATTCTCATTTAAAGTGAGAAATCAGGGTTACGTAGTTCTTTAAAAGATATTTGAAAAATAATTGAGAAAAAAGATTTGATTTTTTTAGAGGTGAACCTGACAAGGACTGACCTTGCTCCTACGTATCTCACGGTGGAGAATCAAGGATCACGTAGTTCTTAAAAAGACATTTTTTGTTTGAAAATATTGATATATTTATATTTTGAAAATTGTATTTTTTGGTGTTTTTTGGATTACTTAAAAATATATGTCATACGACGCGAGCGGTTGGACAGACACTAAAAGAGAAAGAAAACTATTTTTGATATTTTCAAAAATGAGTGTCACACGGTGCGGGCGACCGGACAGACACAACAAAACAAAAGAGAACATTTTTCGTTTTTTAGATTTTTTTCTATTTTTTGTAATTTTTTATAATTTAAATATTTTGTCTCTTTTTAATTTTTTTTTAAAAGAAAGAAAAGAAAGAGAAAAAAAAGGAAGAAAAAGAAGAAAAATAAAATAAAATAAAATAAAAAAAGGTGGAATTAAAAAAAAGGATAAAAGTGAGAAACAAAAATATAAGGGTGTATGAGTAATATGTGAGATGCATGAAGTAAATCAGGTATGTACAATAAAAATGGGAGTGCGACAAGTGAAATATAAAAAATGCCCAATAAAACATAAATGAGTGGTGGAGTTAGTAACCTGGGGTGCAGCAGGTAGTTACTAGAGGTATGTGAAGTGGAATATGGGCTGCACACAGTAACAACAAACAAGTCCAAAACAAAAAGGGGTGTGATATTAGCAAATAAGAGGGGGTGTAGAGAAAAAAAAAATACAACAGCAAAATACAAATTAAAGGAGGTGCAGAGATTAAAAAAGGGGGATGCACGAAGATAAAAATGGTGGAGGTGCGGGAAGGAAACGAACATGACAATAAACATGGGAGTGAGAATATTAAAAGGGGCGGTGCAAGAAGTGAAGTGGGCTGAGACTTAATCAGCCCAATATGAAATGTGGGTGGTGAAACATAGCCTAAACCTAGCTGCTCGAAAAAACAAGAGCCACGCCCCTCTCTATCTCTCTCGACCCTTGCACGGCTCACGCCCCTCTCTATCTCTCTCGACACGCTGCCACTGGTCACCGACCACCTCCAACTCTGCCTCGCCGCACCACTGCGCGGATAGCTTGCCGGCGGCGTGAATTGACACCGGAGACGTCGCCACCACAGACCTCGACGAGAGCCTAGGATACGCGACCTTCACCCCCCCTCCTCTCAGGCACGACTCGAACGGTCGCTGCTCCGGCGATGCTCGGCTCACCGCGACCCAGACCGCCACCGCAGCGCCGCTGCCGGGAACTAGGAACACCACTGGAGATCCTCGTTTAGTTCCTTTTTTCCCCGCGTCAACGCAGCTCAACACTAGTACCCCTTCGCACGCGAGTCCTCTGCGAGAAACCATGACTCGCCAGCGGCGAAGCCGCCGGTGACTACTTCATTTCGTTTTTTCGTTCCGACGGGATGCGTGTAAATGGTGAAGTGGTGGAATGGAGCGTGATTGGGTGATGAAGGTTGCAGTGTCTGGACTTCGTATTTTCATGTGTTTTTTGCAGGTGGAAGATGAGTGTTGTGATGTTGAGATGGTGTTCTACGAATGAGAATGTTGCGGGATTGGACTAGGATGCTGCGGGATTGGAATGGAGAATGAGTCTGAGGTGAAAGTGAGGATGTGAATGGAGGGGATTTTCCGGTGGGTTGTGGGTTTTTCTTGGGTCTCTGTTTTGTATTTTTGTACAGGTGAATGATTAAGATGAAAGTGGATGAGAAAAAGGAAAATGCAGCTGAAACTGATGGTTGGCGATGATGGAAACTGATTGGGAAGTCATGAACAGAATGAATGAAGGTGTTGGTTTTCATCTTGCAGAGAGCAGAATGAGAAAAGGCCCTGGTGAAGGTGTTGAATGAAGGGATCTCTGATGATATTTGTTGTGCCTCTCCTTTGTTCCTTTCCCACCTCGAGACGTGGGATAAGGCTGCCTGCTCCTTTCTTCAGCTATCATGACCCTAAACCATGACCTGCCAGCTCCCACTCATAACCTGCTAGCTCCCACTCATGGCTATCAGAAACCTTACGTTTACCTTTTAGTCTTCTCTTTCTTTTTCATTTCATTTTTTTTTCTTAAATAATAAAAAGTAAAAAAGGAAAATAAAGAAAAATGTAAATAAAATAAAAATAAATAAAATAAGATTAAAACGAAAAAATAAAAATAAAAATAAAAACAAAATAAAATAAAAACAAAATAAAAATATAAAATAAAATAAAAATAGAATAATAATTAAAAAATAAAAAATAAATAAAAAATAAAAGTAAAATAAGATGAAAAGTAAAATAAGATTATGAGAAAAAAAGGTAAAATACATTATAATCCGGACAAAATTGGGTGTTGACAGACGCCCTGAGCAGGAAGAGAGCTCATGTGTCGACCATGATGATTAAGGAATTGGAGCTGATCGAGAAGTTGCGAGATATGAATCTTGGACTGGATATGGAGGCAGGTCATATACGGTGCAACATGTTGAGGATCACTAATGAGTACCTGGATGAAGTTTGAGTGGAACAGGGTAAGGATCAGGAACTGCAGCAGATTATTAGCAAGTTGGGCACAAAGAAGAGAAAGGACTTCAGGATGGGCAGAGATGGTATCTTGCGTTTCAGAGAGGGTGTGTGTACCCAACAGTCAGGTTTTGAGGAAAATGCTCTTGGATGAAGGGCATAAGAGTCGTCTTAGCATACATCCAGGTATGACTAAGATGTACAAAGACTTGAAGGCGACTTTCTGGTGGACTGGCATGAAAACTGATGTGGCAGATTATGTAGCATCCTACTTAGTGTGCCAAAAAGCGAAGATCGAGCATCAGAGGCCAGGTGGTACATTGGAGCCTCTTGACATTCCTAAGTGGAAATGGGATAACATTTCCATGGACTTTGTTACACACTTGTTAAGGTCAGTGAGGGGGCATGATTCTATTTGGATAATAGTGGATAGATTGACAAAGTGCGCTCACTTCCTGCCAATCAATCAAAAGATATCTCTGGATAAACTGGCAGAGTTGTATGTTAGGGAGATAGTCAGGTTACATAGTGTGCCTACGAGTATTATCTCAGATAGAGATCCAAGGTTCACATCGAGATTCTGGCTGTCACTGCAGAACACCTTGGGCACTCAGCTGCGAATGAGCTCGACATATCATCCTTAGACTGATGGCCAGTTTGAGAGAACCATACAGTCTCTGGAGGATTTACTGAGAACATGTGTCATAGATCACCTCGGGACGTGGAATGATGTGCTACCGTTGGTGGAGTTCACTTATAATAACAGCTACCATTCCAGTATTGGGATGACACCTTACGAGGCATTGTATGGCAGGAGATGTCAGATACATTTGTGTTGGCAGTAGGATGGAAAGTCTGTGGTACTTGGGCCAGAATTCTTACAATAGACTATTGAGAAAGTAAGGGTAATACAAGATCAAATGCGTGCAACTCAGAGTCGGCAAAAATCCTACGCAGATAAGAGGAGGAGGCCACTTGAGTTTGCGGCTGGTGACCACATGTTCCTCAAGGTTACACCTACAGTAGGTATTGGGAGAGCATTGAAGTCGAGGAAGTTGACTCCTCGATTCATCGGTCCGTATCAGATTATGAGGCGAATCGGACAGGTGGCACACGAGATTGCATTGCCACCTCACTTAGCAAACCTGCACAATGTCTTCCATGTATCACAGTTGAGGAAGTACGTGGCAGATCCTACTCATGTGTTGGAGCAAGATGATGTCCAGGTGCGTGAGAATCTGACTCTAGGAGTTGAACCGGTGAGAATTCTAGATTCTCAAGTCAAACAACTCAGAGGGAAGGAGATTTAGACTATGAAGGTTCTCTGGGACGAGGCAACCTAGAAAATGACTTGGGAGATGGAGGATCTCATGAGGAAGTCTTATCCTCACCTGTTTTCTGGTAAGTCCTATTTTCGAGGACAATGTAAGACCAGCAAAAATTAATTAATTAAATAATTAATGAATGAATAAATGCGGGTAGAAAGAGCCTTTATGGCATTAAATATTGTTCAATGTGACGTGGAAAAGTACTAGCTCAAGTGGTTGAGTGTACTTAATTGTGTGAGAGGACTAGGGTTCGAGTCCTATGTATGCCTGTTGTGAGTTATTTGATTTATTAGTAATTTTGATAATATATTTGTGAATAGCGAGTGATATTATAATTATAGAATTATAATAGTTATTGCTAAATATGAATTGGCATAATGGTTGTGCTTTAGCCTTATGGGTGGAGGGTCATGGGTTCAAACCTTGATAGATAGGAATTAGCCTTTATTTTTGCCAAATCTACCTTGGAGTGAAAGTGAAAAGGTAGAGAGAACCCTAGTATAAGGGGCAGCCAAAAGGGTTTGAAAAACCACTTTATAATTACCCTTGATTTCGTTTTGTCTCATTAAACCAACATTAATAGACCTATAAAAGGCAACTTTAAGGGAAAAGAAAGGGTTTCTGTAGTTGTTGTTTTGGGTTTCAAGGGGAGGACGAAATTGGATTAGGAATGGAGAGTTTGGGTGTGCAAAGGGCTGAAGCAAGGCATTGGTGAACCAAGGAACTTGCATTTTTCTCAATTCTAATCAAGAATTCCAAGTTAGGGGTGCTGAATTTAAGTGTATCTCAATAATGCTCGTATTTCTACGTTTTGCCTTCAACTGGATTCTATATGGTATGATTATAGTATTATATGCACTGTAATTAAGAATTGGTGGATGGAAGTTTAGGCACAAAGTCCTTTTGGATGAATTATATGAATGGGATGAGGGTTTTGGTATTGTTGTTGTTGTCTTTGGCCAAACCTTTAGTTTGATGATGCAACCCTGTATGAAACATGTTACTGTGATGGCTTGATGATATAGAATGCTTGTTAGTGTTTAATTTGGATTTTGGTATGGTTGTGGATTGTTTTCGCGCTAGACCAGGAGAGGAATACTGCAATTCTTGCCCAAGCGGGTCACTCTCGCCTAAGAGAGAGTTGCAGGGCTTCGCTACTGGTTTAGGGGCCGAGCATCTCGCCCAAGCGACTCGTTTGGTTTTAAGCGACTTGTTTTGTTGCTCAGGTGAGACATGCTCGCCTAAGCGAGGACGCGATAAGACCTGTGCATCATTGAGCGCGACTTCTCGCCCAGGCGAGGGGTTTTGGTGTTTGAGCGACTAATACTCTCTCTTACGCGAGGGTGGCTCGCCTAAGCGAGGTTTAGTTGAGGTCTAATGCAATATGTGTCGAATTCTCGTTCAGGCGAGGTGTCTATGCGTTTTGGGCGAAGGTGTGACTCGCTCAGGCTAGACGAGCTCGCCTCAGCGAGATGGTGTGATGCGGCCACTATTTCATGCTCGCTCAAGCGAGATGATTCAGCTTAGGCGAGATTAATGTGCTCGCTTGGGCGAAAGCACATGGCTTAAGTGAGAATGGCTAGAAGCCAAGCTTATATACACTGTTTGGATTGTTGGTTTGATATTTCTTAAAGTGTAGTGATTATATGCTTGTGTTTGCGGTGTTTGGGCTTGAAGGACTAAGTCCAATAGGGGTCTGGGATGTGCTTGATGGTTGGACGCATGATGGGCATGGAACTGTGTAGTTCCCATCGGCTGCTAAGTGGCGAGGAGTCCTTAGTATGGTGATTACTTGCATCAGACGCACGATGGGCAAGGAACTATTATGTTCCTGTCGGCTGCTATTGGGCGAGGAGTCCATAGTATGGTCATTGCGTGCGTGCCATGGTCCGAGTGAGGGAGGCTTGGATATTTTAATACAGACGAGGAGTCTGTAGGGCAGGACTATGAGTAGGATAGGCTCATAGGGTTGGACCACGAATGGGTTAGTTTCGTGGGAGCACAGTGAAGTCCCAAGACCTAGTTCATGCATATGACTCATGAAGGATTATGAGATTAGGGATGGGTAATTTGAAAATAATGAAATACTTTAGTGATGTTATCTTCTTTGGGATGGATGACATATTTATTTTATGTATTTATATATTTGTGCATAGCTCATCCTATTTGTGTGTGTGTGGCGATGATCAGATAACTTGTTATCCGGGAGTAGATGATTTGACTGGAGAGCCAGGAGATGCATAGAGGCGGAGTGCAGGGGCTACATGGGGATTTTGAAAGGATTTTCATTTTAAGACTTTTGATGTAATCTTAATTATGTTGAACTTTGATGGATTTTTGTAAAAATGTAATTGTGAATATTGGAATTATGTTATAATTAAAGTTTTTATTTTCCTGCGATTTTGGGAATATGCGATTATAAATGAGGTTTTATTGATATTACCGTATTTTATTTTATTTTATTTATTCATTTTTATTTACTTAAAAGTAATATTCCTTAGGGATGTTACACACTGATGTAGTAAAAATTTACCCACAATAATCGATTAGGTAAATTTCCTTATCCACTAATCTCATCAGTATAACTGTAGTTTAAAAACAAATCTGAAATCAATTTGAAAATTATGCATCACTGAATCAAGAAGAGATTTTTCTTAGAGATTGAGATACATAGAGTTCTTGCATTCTTGGGAGATCATTCGATTGGGCATTCAAGAAGATTGATGATGGATTCAATCTTGGATGGTCAAGCCTGACATTACGATTGAGTGTCACATTTGTACATTCATTAGGTGTATTCATTCCTTTCTTTTCTTTTGAATTGTATTTCTGTTCACTGTTAATTCACTGTGTGAGTGAAGGCCTAGTTGCAATTGTGTGGAGGCATTGCATCTAGGGGGAGTTCTTGATTTGTAGATCAAGTTCTTAGGTCTTTAGGGTCTTGAATTATATAGGTGACACTAGTGCAGAAAGGGTATTTGACAGTGGTTATTTTACTATTCTGCCCCAGTTCTAGAACCGGGGCATATAAGGCCGAGGCAAAAAAGGGTAAGCTTATTGCCTCGGGTGTTACTCGAGGCAGAAAACCCCCTTTTTGCCTCGGTTCTGCAAAGAATCGAGGGCATATACTTCCTCTTTTTGCTACTGTAACGCCACCATAACAACCACCACCACCACCACCACTGTAAGAAGTCCTTCAATAAAGGCGGTGTCGAAGGCCAAGCCAGTCCTTTATTATTGTCCAAAACCAAGTCAATGGGCTCGAAAATCACCGAACAAACCTACCCCAAAGTGACGTGCACCGGTCAGATCAAGGTCCGGTCTAAAACGATGACGTGCAAGAGTTGGCAATCGATGATGGAATAAATAGAGAAGTGGAACACGTTTTCAAAATGAAAAAAAGGGGAACGCATTTTCAACTTACCCTTTGCGAGAAATGGTAGCACGACAATGGCTGGAAGTGGGGAAGAAGGCACCGTAGAGGCTCGTCAAAGTAGTGGCCGCGTTCGTCGGAGTAGAATAGTGGCACTATGGTGGATGCTGGTTTCCGAGAGAGAGAAGAGAGAATGGAAGTTGGAGGCGCGGGGAATAAGAAGAATAGTGAAATGGGTTCACGATTTGAACCCTAATTAAAGGATATGGCCTCAGTTCAATTTTTAATTGAGGCAAAAAACCCTTTTTGGCACTGGTTCAATTTCATCCGAGGCTAAATATAACCATAATGGCATTTTTGAAATACGGGTCAACGTTTTGGCCTCGGTTCAATTTTTCAACGAGGCAGAAAACCCTTTTTGGCACCGGTTCAATTTCACCAGAGGCCAAATATAACCATAGTGGCATTTCTAAAATATTGGCCAACTTTTTGGCACCAATTTTCTTATAACCGAAGCAGAAAGGCGTTTTCTGCTTCGGGTATAAGTTGAACCGAGGTATAAAACTTGGAAAAAATTACAAATAATGCCAGTGCACCATTTTATGCTTTGGTTAAGCGACAACTGAGGCCTATAACGCAAGTTAAAAAGCCAAAACTGCACTAGTGTTTGAACCCTATTTTCCCAATTCCCGATTCATGTTCAATACGGAAACTCTTCTCAAGTTTGCACATCGTTTAATCATCACGAAAACACCACCAATGGCATTCAACAACAAATATATATCATTACATAGTCATACAAACACAACACTTTGCAGGGGATTTTAAAGCATCACAATTTCATTGAACAACAGCCAAAACACACAAATCGTCATCGCGTCACCTGGCGTGTGTTCATCGCTCTAGGCGGTTCATAGCAGAACTCAGAAACTGGGTCAAAAATGAGGCATCGCCTAGAAGGCCTTACAACGCCGCCAGGCGGTTTCTGGGCAGAAACCTAGAAAGTACAAAAATTTACCCAATAAAGGGAATTTTTCATGCAATTAGTTCATGGCAATGCACATACATCATACGCAGATTAACGACAGGTAAGAGCAGCTCTCCTTACTTGGTAATCCCCGCTTCAATTGGAAATCCCAAGATTACTTTGTGATCTACAAGAGTCCTCCTTTGCCCGCCCACTAATCTAGCCCTCACGCTCTATCTCTATGTCGCAGATGGTTTTTCTGAACACCTCCTCTCACAATTCACCCAAAATGGCAGTTTACACACTCATAATGCTCCTTTTTATCATAATTACTAGCGTAATAATTTCCATTTACTCTCCCAAACGAAAATTTAATTAAAAGAGGTTTGATGGCTATTCATTAGTCATTAACAAGGGGTTTCTCAGCCCTCTCCATCTGCACCCTCTAATGGCTAGGGTTTTTTACCCTTCCCATCCATGCAAAAAACATAATTTAGCAAAAAGGAATTTGTTTCACATCAGTCAAGGTTTGAACACAGAACCACACAATTGCCAAGTCAATACACATCCAAATCAACCAATACATGTTTAATGATAATTCTTACTCATTAAGAATATAATATCACACACCATGGTCAAACATAATATTAAAATAATAAAACAATTAAATAAGCATAATAATAACATAGTAACAGGACTCAAACCCAAGTCCTTTCAACATGACCAAGTACTCTCAACCACTTGAGCTAATACTGTCCCTTGTCATAATTCCTCACATTAAATGCCATAAATATTCCTTACTCGCATTTGTATTAAATAATTATTTATTTAATTATTTAATTTTCTCGGATCTTATAGACTAGATGTAGATTCATCTTGAATCGAACCAATATAAAACTTGTTGTGTTTTCTTGTTTCTTTCATCTTTTATGAGATTCCTAATTCATTGAATCAGCCCATTAACATAGAATTGAAAAAATGGTTATTGAGTATATAAAGATTAAAGAAAATTTTCAAGATTTCCTTAAAAATAGTGAAAAATCAAATAACCAATTCACCCCCTCTTGGTTGGGTTATATTAGACATATCTATTTTAACAAAAAGAAATACATATTTTATGGAAATTTTAAGGACACACTAATTGCATCATCAATAATTAAATACAATAAATCAAGGATCACATACGAGAAAGATATGAAGTTACTAAGATAGAAGGAAAATAAGGATCACATATACATTGTATGGTTTTACATTCACACATTTATCACTATTATTAATATAAAAACTATATGAAAGAATAACTTGATCAAATTTTTCATGTCATTGCTTTGGTGCTTGTTTTAAACCATATAAAGACTTAACAAGTTTACACACTTTATTTTCTCTCCTCGACTCAACAAAGCCCTCAAGTTGTTTCAAATATATTTCCTCTTCTAACTCATCATTTAAAAAGGCAGTTTTAACATCCACTTAATGAATTTGTAAATTAAAAAAGCAAGCAAGAGCAACCAAAACTCTAAAGGTATTGACTTTTGAAACATGTGAATATGTATCAAAGAAATCTACTCCTTCTACCTGTTGGCAACTAATAACAACAATTCTTGCCTTAAATTCATCTATAGACCCACCAATCCTTAATTGTTTCCTAAAAATTCATTTACATCCAATACTTTTAAAACTAGGAGGAAAATCAATTAAAAACGAAGTTTTATTTTCTTTAAAAGATATCATTTCATTATTAATAGTTTTTTCCTAAAAGGAACATCAATAGATCTCACTACTTCACCATACAGTACCAAAGTCTTTAGCTTTTATTTTTCTTTCACTCCTCCTATGTTCATTTTGAATAATGTTATTAGCATTTTCTCTTAAAGGAAAAACAGAACTAGAACCATCATAAATGACATTACCCCTTGAAGGAAAACCAAAATTATAGGTATCATTAACAATTTTAGTCAATTTATTTTTTAAAGGAAAAACATTTTCAAAGAAAATCACATCTATAAATTCCATAATACTATTATTACAGATTTCACTCACTTCAGAATTAATAACCAAAAATCTATAAGTAGTGTATGCAAAGAATAATCAATAAAAACCCAATCAACTATTTTAATTCCTATTTTTAATTTTTTATTAAGTGATATATTAGCCTTTGCAAGACACTCCCACACTTTAAAATATTTTTAAAAAGGTTCTCTTTTCTTCCATAACTCATAAGTAGTTTTATCACAATCTTTGTAATTATATTGAGAATATAACAAAAAAAATATAAAGCTTCACCCCACATATTTTTAGGCAAACCAGAACTTGTAAGAATAATATTCACCATATCAAGCAAAATGTTCTTTTTTCTTTCAGCTACACCATTAGATTGAGGACTAAACAGAGAGTTATTTCAGGAATAATATCATGAGTTTCCCATAAAGCACTAATTTCTAAAGACATATACTTAGCCCCTTATGATAGAGGACTATCCCTAGATTCCATAAAAGACGAACTTAAAGATGAAGCTTTACAATTCAAAGGATCTATGACAAGGGTAACGAGTAAGAGATAGGAAGATCAAATATATTCAAGGCTCCTAATGCTACAAGCAATAGGAAATTCAAAAGATTTGAAGATTATGGCTTAGAGCACATTTGAAGGATAGTTTTTAGGAAAATTGGTTTATGTTTTTGGGATTTGGGCATTCTTTTATAAATTATTTTATGCTTTTATGTTTTTGAGCTCGGGCCTTCTTATAGGGTTTCCAAGTTTTCTTAAACTTATGTGCCTATATATAGAGGTACCAAAAAACTGATGTAGACACTTCTAAGTCATATTATATGCATTTGCATTATTTGAAAGAGGATTCTCTTGGTTCTAGGATTAGAACTTTGATTCTTATAAAAGATTAACATCTTTGTGGTAAATCTTCACTTAACTATGAATATGCTAGATTGTAGTGTCTTCCATCTCTGTCTTATTTCGTGTTCTTCTTTGATTTATTTTTATTGTGCCTCTTGAGGATTCAAATTCAGAAACAATTGTACTCTTTCCTGGATAGGATCGTATCATCTAGTATCTAGGCAAGGTTCTGGTTTGAAGTTCCTCTTCTATCTTATTTTTTTGTCATTTGAAATAAATAGAAAAAAAACTAAATTTTTGAATGTTTGTCTATTTTGTGTGTTTTTTTTTGAAAATTTGTTTTTCATTATTCTTAGAATTACTTTTAGGGAGTAAAACCCCTATGATTTTATCCAATTCCTTTGAGTTTTTAATTTGTCGTGTTTCTTTCATGTTCTTCGTTTAAATTGTGTATTTCTACATTTGATTTGTGGAAATTATTTGTTTTTATGTTTGGGGGTTTGCAAGTGCAATTACATTGATTTACATGAATTTGGGGGTTTAAAAGACAATTTATTTAGTTTGTTTGTGTGTTGAACTGCAAAATTAAAAAAAAAATAGTGGATCAAAGTCAAAAGAAACAAATATATATTGAAAGAAAATAAAAAAAGGAAAGTAAGGATCCAAGAAAAAAAATGATTTCAACACAAAATTTTGCTGCAATTTTATTTGTGGTTTATTAATCTATTGAATTGCAATAATTCTCTTCTTAGATTCGTCGCGTTGTCTCCTTTAACTCTTTTTGGTAGTCCTATTATTTTTTAATTTTATTATGTTGTGTCTTTAAAATTCCATGAAGTTTTGCCTAGAGTTTTGTATTTTTCTTTAATCTCTTGAGTAAAGATTTAGATCTTGCAATGTTTTTCACATTTTTTTGTTCACTCTTTGCTTAAGCTACATGAGTTCTTTGTCATGCGCTAAAGAGAATTTAAGCGGTAAAAGGCGAGAGTACATTCATGACAAAGCCTATAAGTGTGATACACAAGTGAGAATTTGAGTGAAACATTTGGAAAATTGGTGAGGTCCTGAATATATTTTATTATACTAACATTTTCTTGCACAAACTAGCAATATTGAGTGTTAACACCTCGTTTTGTCCACTTTGTTTTAAAAAATAAAATAAAACAAAATAGAATAAAAATAAATTGCTCCTAATAAATAATCCATAATAATCCAATACAATAATAGAAGATTAGTTTTAAAATTACAATAATTAAAAATATGAAAACAGAAAATAAATTATAGAGGTAAGAGGGAGATGGCATTTTGCAATGAGAGAAGATAGCTTTTACTATTATGCCTTCTGCTATGACTGTCATCGCATCTCTTAGATTCTAGGCCATCATCAAAAGCACTTTCCATCAACACCTTTTGCTGCAGAAGACAATACCGTAAAACTAGAGAAACCATAATTCTTAACCACTCTTGCAGAAAGATAGAGTCACAGAAATCACCAATAGTAGCAAAGACTAGTCTGCTCCATCAAACAGTCATTGTCATTGTCATTGCAGATTTCAGATACTAATCCATTAAAGCAATAAAATCTCTTGAAATCACGGGATTTCATCTTCTAACATCATATAAAATCATTAACTTTCTCTGTAATAAAAATCTTCTATAAAAAATGAGAGGAGATAGATGGATAAGGGGTGGGGAAAATTGGTTAGGAAGAGAACGTTCCAAAATGGAGGTCGAAGTCTAAGCTCAAACACACAATAATGACACAACAACACGACTCACAACACGAATCACACTTCCCGTTTGAAGTTGCTAATAAATAAATTTTGCCCTCATCTTGGAATGCTTTGCGTTCCATTGTGTGTTGTGTGTTCCATTGTGTGTTGTATGCTCTGCATTATAACTCTCCATTATTCTCCTATCTCTACATATTGAAATCATATGCGTTTGTTCTAGATCAGTATATCCAATATGCACTTGAGATTTGTATGTTCAAAATTCCTTAAAAATAAGTATGTGAAATAAAATTTTGAATGCCTTTATTTTTAGAGGTCATAAAATTTCATACTTACCATCTAGAATAACTCTAGTCATAGTTGAAAATGATCCCTTTCGAATCGTATCCGATAGGTCTCAAATTTGTATTGTGACCATCCCAAAAACGCATATGAACCACGCTGGAGCAGAATCTAAGTCGTTCCCTTTGGAAATCGCACCTAAACCCTTTCCGGTAGACCATCAACCTCTAGTCACATCTAAGACTACGTTCCATTCTCCTTCACATCCGCGTTTGAACTGTCCCGGACAGCTTCACACAACCCCTGCAACTAGCGTTTTCTCCCTTTTCGTAGACTTCCCTACAATATTCGAAATAAGTTTGTTCCTTCATTTGGCAGATTCAGGCTTCAAGCCACTCCCTCTCACAACACGGGCCATCCTTGAAGTCAAGCCCAATCCTTTCATTTTCTCCCATTTTGTTATGGTTTCTTTTCCTTTTTTTCCTTTTTTTTTTCTTTTTTCTTATCTATAATATATAAATTTGATGCATCGATTAGTTAAATTCTATTAGTATATTAACCTTCATAACAATCTAGACTTTGGAAACATGCATTTTGTTTCATTCTATAATTATAAAGTAAAACTTTAATAATAATAATTATATGTCTTATGTAATTATAGTAAAATCACCTAATATATTTTATATTAGTTATTTAAATATATATTCAAAATTTTTAAATTATTTTAAAATTATTCAAAATTATTCTATTGATCTTTTTTATAAGGTTATTTTTTATTTTTTATTTTAAACCACTTTAGACGCACTTCTAATTTGGTTATTTCTATTTTAGACCACTTTGGATGCACTTCTAATTTGGTCATCTTAAAATTATCCAAAATTATTTTATTGATACTTTTTATAAGGTTATTTTTATTTTAAACCGCTTTAGATGCACTTCTAATTTGGTTATTTTTATTTTAGACCACTTTGGATGCACTTCTAATTTGGTCATTTTAAAATTATTCAAAATTATTTTATTGATACTTTTTAAGGTTATTTTTATTCTTTTATTTTAAACCATTTTAGATGCACTTCTAATTTGGTTGTCCCTATTTTAGACCACTTTGGATGTACTTCTAATTTGGTCACCTTAAAATTATTTAAATTTTTTTTTACAATTTTAAGAGATTTTTCATTTATTACAAATTTGTAACGACTTTATATGCACTTTTAATTTGGTTAATTTATTTAAACCTTTTTACAACCACTTTAGATGCACTTCTAATTTGGTTATCTAAAATTGTTTGAAACCCTTTTTATTTTTTTATATATCACAAAATATTATTTATACCCGCAAATATTTTCAACAAGAACTACGTAACTCTAAATCTCCATTGCACTTGGAGATACGTAGGGGCAGGGTATCATCCTTGTCGAGCTAAATAAATAGAAAAATATTGTTATTTTGTTATAATAATATTTTTTTTTAGAAAGTTTTTCTTTTTTTTGTTTGAGGTGAAATAAGTTTTCTTAAGTTAAATAATTTCCTCATTTAATTATAGGCAACCGTCTTAGGACGGACATTGTGGGGTACTAATACCTTTCTACGCGTAACCGACTTACGAATCCATTTTGGTTTTTAGGACTAATTCTCTTTTAAAAGGTTTTTTCTAATATTTCCCTTGAATAAATATTGGTGGCGACTCTATTAAAATCGTTTTTTTAAATGATGGAAAGCGATCCCGTCGTGATTCCAATTGCGACACATGACGACTCCATTGGGGACTACTAGTCAAGCCTAACAAGATTAAATGTAGAAATTAGATAAATTTTATTCCATCTCTTACTTTTTGTTATTTTATCATATGTTAGTTTTTCTTACACTTGTCTTTGTTTATTTTAACTATTGATCTTTTAATTTCATTTGAATATCACCTATAATGAGAAACATGTCTATATTGTATTATTTTGTTGTTTGGATTGCATGTGATAGTTTAGGGTTACTCCACACACACAACACTCACATTTACACACACTTGGGAGTGAGGTCTTATACCCGGACCTGAGTGAAACTTAGGGAGTGAGAGACAATTAGTGGTGCCATTTTGGATGCACTTCTAATCTGGTTGTCATGAAAGTCTCAACTAGAACGTGGCTCTTTCATTGGTGCCTATACTTTGGATGCATGTTTTGAAATAAGTAATGAGCTCTAGAAACCAAAGGATTGTTTAGACATAACCACTTATTGGAGAGGCTTACTTTAGAGTAACCATTAGATATGTAGGGTAGATGTCCTCCAGTCTTATATGCACTCAAGTAAGACACTATGGGGAATCCAATTTTATCCTCATCCTTCTTTTCAGTTTAACTATTCCTTGCACTTTGCATCATCATTTCATTTTATTTTATTTTTTTCTTTTTAATAGACAATGAAAAATATATTTTGAAAAATAATAAGGATGTAACCTCACTTTTATTTTCATGCGGTTTGCTTAGTTGTCATATCATGTCCACATGCATACATTTATCATAGAAGTTGTCATTCATGTGTTGTTTATTTATTTTTATTTTTATTATGTTTTGTTTTTGCATTAGGCTTATTTGAGAATCGTGAAAGTCAAGTTTGATCTAAAGTATCTTTGAAAAAACAAGTCATGGGATCAAGTTGTGAGACTAAAGGGACAATTTCAGTGAGAGTCAAGATGACAAATGTTAAATTTCTTCAACCCTTTAGCAGTTTAGTGAAAGGCACTAAGCGGGTAACCTTTTCAAAGAAATATGGGAGTATACTAAACCTTTTGGAGTTAAATGTACAAGTAGAGGCTATCTCAACATTAGCATAGTTCTACGACCATCCTATGAGATGTTTCACTTTTCAGAACTTTCGATTGGCACCAACATTAGAGGAGTAAGAACGAATTTTAGGGATTTCATTAAAGGACACAAAACCTTACTATTATCAAGGGCATTATCCTTCTATGAAAAAGATGGCAAACCTCTTGAGGGTTCAAGAGAGAGAGAGTTAAAAGAGAAAAAGTTATGTAGAAATAGCGTAGATGGATTTACCCAAATGTACTTGGTAAAAAGGATGAAAACCTTGTCTGAAGAGAATGATTGGGTCGATTTTACAGAGATTTTGGCACTCATTAGTTGTGGAATTGTTCTCTTTCCACAACTTAATGATTACATAGATTTTGTCGCCATTGATGTGTTTTTAGCTCTTCGAGATAGAGGAGAGAATACCATGACAATTGTATTGGCAAATACATATTGGCAAATACATATTGTGCTCTCAACCATTGGCAAATACCTCCAACAACAATTAGAAGGAGTAGTCACTGAATATAAATAGAGGCTTGAGATTGAGAGGCAAAATAGGCAAAAGGCTGAACATGCAGCGATCGTTCATCAAGAAGATTGGGGGAAAGAAAGACAAAAAGCACAGGAGTTTATTGGCTGCATCGAAAGGAAAGACTCTTCTTTGAAGATCTTATGGCAAAGATCCTATTCTGGAAGGATGAGCTACGAAAGTCAACAAACAAAGATCATATAAAAATATTGGAAGATGATAGTGCATTTTGGAAAGATCGCTACTTGAAGTTGGCATGGCTAGTTAACTAGGCTATTATTGAAATCCCAAAAGGTCTTAGGGCAGCTGATGGAGCAACAAACCCACTATTTACTCTGATTGGAATTTGTAGTTTTCTTGAACATTGTAAGGAGTTGATGGAAAAATTGAAAAGTATGGCTGTAATTTATGAAGAAGTGAAAGTATGGATACAATGTAATTCTCACTAATCATGAATGAAATTTTCTTGTCCACTTCTTTACTCCAAATAAAAAGTATTTCACCTTAAGATACTTGTGATCAATTAACAATTCACGATTCTTTATTACCAAACAATATGTTAAGAACAATAAAAAAAATTCATTCTCTTTTTTTATGTCATACTCATATCATGATTCATCACAGAAAATAATTAGGCCAGTAAAGAAAACATTCCCACGACACCCTTATGGGACATGCGCCAAGACCAAGATCATAGAGGGAGTTGTAGATGACCTAGAACAACAACGTGAGGAGTTTATAGAAGAGATGAATCAAATGAAGGAGAAAATGAACAAGATGATGGAGATGCTATAATCGTTGAAGGATGCAAATGGGAATTCATCGGACGAACCTCAAACCACCCCTTCTTATCCACCTGGATTTACTCCATCCCCGCAAGTTAATCCTAATCCTCCATTTCCTCCATATGGCCTTCCGCCCGGTTACACACCACCCTTGGCCACCACTGCACCAGAAGTCAACAATCATGCCTCCGCTTCAAACCCTACTCAAGGTCCTCCCATCAGCCACATTCCTTCTACAAACATTGATCCTCCCTTGTCAGGTTTGCCACACCAAACAAATGACCCAAACTTTGACACCACTGGATTGCAAATTCCAATTCATCCTTCCACCGGTGCACCTTACAATCTTGAGTATACACAACCATACAATGTCATTCCTGAAGGCATTCTGAATCACCAAAAGCTAAATTCACCACCCACCATCACCATGCATCATAAACAACTCGAAGATAGCCAGTCTAAGGATAAATTGCAATCCCTAGAAGACAGATAGAAAGCTATTGAGGGATTTGATTATTATAGGTTCAATGTTGTTGATTTGTGTTTGGTTCCAGATGTTGTAGTCCCACCTAAATTTAAAGTTCCTAAGTTTGATAAGTACAAGAGAGACACGTGTCCAAAGAATCATCTCACTATGTATTGTAAAAAGATGGCCTCATGCGCACATGATGACAAACTGTTAATTCATTTCTTTCAAGAAAGCCTTGTGGGAGCGGCCTTAAGTTGGTACATGAACTTAGAGCGAGGACGAATACATACATGGAAAGACTTGGTAGAAACCTTTTTGAGGTAATACAAGTATAACATGGATATGACCCCAGATCGAACCCAATTGCAGAACATGAGCAAAAAAGATGGTGAAACTTTTAAAGAATATGCTCAACGTTGGAGAGGGGTAGCCACTCAAGTACAACCTCCTTTGTCTAAAAAAGAAGTGGTTACGATGTTCATTGATACACTCTAATCACCTTTTTATGACAAGATGATTGGTAACGTATCATCGAATTTCTCAGACCTAATTGTGATTGGAGAAATGATTGAAATGGGAATAAAGAAAGGGAAGATTGTCAACATGACAAACGGACCAACAAGTGCAAAGAGACCTTCATTACCTGCCGATAAGAAGAAATGGGGAGAAGCAAATGTAGTTATGTCAATGCCAATTATGCCCGATTATAACCACATCCCTTACATGCCAAATTTTCGACCCCAATTCATGTTCAACCTACAAATAACCTCAGTATCTCAAATACCCTACCAACCACCTTGTCAACCCGGAATGATGTATCGACCACCACCACTACCACAAATTCTGACATCTACTTCCTGCAAATAAATCCTCTAGGTCCCTCGTACCAAAATGTCAATATTGGTCAAAAGAAAGGGAACAATCGTCCAAGAACATTAACTCCCATACCCATGACTTATACTGAACTCCTCCCACAGTTGGTCAACCCTCCTTAGTTGTTCATTTTCCCTTAAAACCAATGGAACCACCCTACCCAAAGGGTTATGATCCAAATGCCAAATGTGATTACCATGCTGCAGTGTTGGGCATTCGACAGAAAGGTGTTGGGGTCTGAAGCATAAAGTACAAGACCTGATAGATCAAGGGTTGATAAATTTCCAAGAAGAACAACCTAGTGTTGGAAGTAATTCGCTTCCAAGTCACGAAATTCGATCAATAAATGTCATTGAAGGGCGACCTAACCAACTTATCAGAGAAGTGGAGAAAGTTAAAACTCCCTTGCAAGTCATCTTTTTAAAGTTGTGCCAATTCAAGATGATTGAAGGTGAAGTCTTTGGGGAAGAAATGTGTGGTTTTCATTCAGAAGTTGAGCACCATATTGAGGAATGTGATGAATTTAAACAATTATTGCAAGGGCTCATAGACTCAAACTTAGTCCAAATATGTCATCTACAAGTAGAAAATAATGTGTTAGAAACTCAATCAAAAGAAAGTCCAAAAGTTACTCCTTTGAAACCCCTGGTCATTCATTTCTCTAAAAATATATTTTTTCCAACGTCGCCGACTCCGAAGCCCATTACTTTGAAGATCCCGACACCATTTCCCTACAAAAGTGATAAAGCAATACCATGGAATTATGGTGTAACCGTGCATACTGGTGACAACATTAATGAACGAGGGGCAAAAGACTTTGATGTTGAGAACACTGTAGTTACAAATATCGTAGGGGTAGGCAGAATGACACGTAGTGGTAAAGATATACCCCTGATGAATTGAGAAAAGAAAACTCAGTAAAAGACCCAAGGATAAAAGAAAAAGGGGTGACATGAATATAGTTTAGACAATGTGAGGGTGATAGTTTTGGTGGAGCAAAAGAAGTGTCAAATGAAGAAGCTTCAAAATTTCTCAAGTTCATTCGACAAAGTGGGTATCAACTTATTGATCAATTGAACCATACTCCAGCAAGGGTTTCCCTCCTTTCTCTATTGATGAACTCTGAAAGCCATAGAAAGTTGTTAATGAGGATTTTAAATGAAGCACATGTGTCACATGACATTACGTTAGACTAATTTGGGGTATTATTACCAATATCACCGCTAATAATTATCTCATCTTCACCAATGATGAAATCCCAACTGATGGAAAAGGACATAACAAAGCTTTGCACACCTCTGTAAAATGTATGGATCATGTCATAGCCAGAGTTTTGATCGACAATGGATCCTCGTTGAATGTGATGCCTAAGTCAACATTGGATCGACTATCGTTTGACGATACTCACATGAAACCAAGTTCTATTATTGTGAGAGCTTTTGATGGATCACGTAAAGAAATTATGCGAGAAATTGATATCCCTATTCAGATAGGCCCTTTCACTTTTGAAGTAGTTTTCCAAGTCATGGATATCAAACCAACTTATAGTTGCCTTTTAGGTAGGCAATGGATTCATTCAGCAGGTGTAGTCCCTTCCACTTTACATCAGAAGTTGAAATTTGTGGTGAATGACAAGCTAGTGATTGTTTCAAGCGAAGAAGATATGTTAGTGAGTAGCCCAAACCCCACTCGTTACATTGAAGCAACTGAAGAAGCTCTTGAAACATCTTTTCAATCTTTGGAAGTAATTAGTACTGCTTATGTGGAGCCTCCAACCAGGGGGCAAAATTCTCATGAGCAATAATTATGGTTGTGAAAGTAATGTTGAATGAGAGGTATTAGCCAGGAAATGGATTAGGAAAAAGTCTGAATGGAATTGTCAAGTTCGTAGAGCTACCAGAGAACAAGTATCGATGTGGTCTGGGCTATAAACTCACTGAAGTTGATAAAAGAAGGATAGCAAAAGAGAAAAGGGAGATGAGGTTGGCACACCTGACAAATTATGAACTGAGGATCGAGAAAATTCCCATTTGCAACCTTTATCATAGTTTTCGAAGTGGAGAACTAGAGCATACCGATCAGGTGGCTATGACTAAAGAAGCTCAAGATGATGATAATTGTACCAACTTGGTGTACCCTTGCAACTCCTATGAAGAGCTTTAGAACTGGGAGATCATCAAATTTCCTATGGTTTTTAATTCGCTTTCAATGTAATTGTAATGCAAACTCTTAGATTATGCCCTATCTTTATTTAGCTTTTGGAATGGGCTTGCATGTTACTTTTTGGTATAACTGATGAATGGGACGTACTTTGATGCTTTCTAATTATCCATTTTAGTCCTTATCTATTTTCCCTTTTCCTTAATTTTCTCCCTTTATCTTCAATGTTTCCCCTTCATTCATTCCATGTTAATATGCAATTGTAGATATGAAAATAACCACACTGAAAATAACAATGTTAATTTCTCATGCTATAATTTTGATCATACTATCCACGAAGCTGATAAGAATGACGATGACTTAGAAATTCCTCTTGAGTTGAAAACATTGGTGGATCAAGGGAATCAAGTCATGATGCCCCATAAGGAAGAAATTGAAATGATCAATCGTGGGAGTGAAAATGACAAGAAGGAAGTGAAAGTCGACACTACTATTAAAGGAAGTGAGAGAGATCGATTACTTGAGCTTTTGATGGAGTATGTTGATGTTTTTGCATGGTCACATCAGGACATGCCTAGCCTAGATCCAAACATAGTTGAGCACAAGTTGCCTTTGAAGCCAGAATGTCCACCAGTAAAGCAAAAATTAAGACGAATGAAGCCAAAGGTGTCATTAAAGATTAAGGAAGAGGTGAAAAAACAACTTGACACAAGATTCCTTGCAGTAGCTAAATACCCTCAATGGGTTACCAACATAGTGCCTGTCCCAAAGAAAGACGGGAAAGTAAGAATGTGTGTTGACTATCGTGATCTAAATAAGGCTAGTCCTAAGGACGATTTCCCTTTACCACACATAGATGTGTTAGTTGATAATATGGCAAAGCACTCATTCTTCTCCTTCATGGATGGTTTCTCAGGGTATAATCAAATCAAGATGGTGCCTGAAGATGTTGAAAAACCCACATTCATCACACCACGGGGAACATTTTGCTACAAAGTAATGCCATTTGGGTTGAAAAATGTTGGGGCAACATACCAAATGGCAATGGAAACTTTGTTCCATGATATGATGCATAGAGATATTGAGGTGTATGTTGACAATATGATAGCCAAATCAAAGACAAAGGAAGAACATAGGGTCAATTTAAAGAAGTTGTTTGATCGCCTGAGAAAGTATAAACTTTGACTAAACCCATCTAAATGCACTTTCGACGTAAAATCAGGAAAATTGCTAGGATTTATTGTTAGTGAAAGAGGAATAGAAGTGGATCTGGACAAAGTACGAGCCATAATAGAAATGTCACCCCCAATACAGAAAAGGAGGTTCGTGGTTTCTTAGGAAGATTGAATTACATAGCTCGGTTTATATCTCAGTTAACCGCTACTTGTAATCCAATCTTTAAGCTATTACGAAAGAACCCACCAGTTAAATGGAATGAAGATTGCCAAAAGGCCTTTGAAAAGATCAAACAATATTTGTAAGAACCACCGGTCTTAGTACCTTCAATGCATGGAAAACCCTCATCATGTACCTTATTGTACTTGGCTCATAATCATGTCGAAGACTATCAATCAATGTAATGTGAATTTTCGGATGAAGACATAATGGCACTTTTTGAAGAGGAACAATCATTGAATGGGGAGAAATGGTCTCTCTTATTTGACGGAGCATCTAACGTATTTGCATACGGAATTGGTGCAATGCTAATTTCTCCTGAGAATCAAGTCATTCCATTCACATCGAGATTAACCTTTGATTGTACAAATAACATGGCTGAATATGAAGCATGTGCAATGGGAGTCCTGGCAACACTTGAATTCAAGGTCAAGGTTTTGGATGTTTATGGTGACTCCGCAATAGTCATTCACCAACTGAAAGGCGAAGGGAGACTCGAGACACAAAGTTGATCCTATATCATTCTTACACTAAAAGAATGATGGAACAATTCAAAGAAATAACTTTTCATCATATCCCTCGTGAAGATAATCAGTAAGCCGATGCTTTAGCTACTTTATCTTCAATGTTCAAAATAAGCCAAGAGGGAGATATGCCATTGATAAAAACACAACATCAAGATCAACCAACATATTGCCATGTAATACAAGAAGAATCAGACGGGAAGCCATGGTTCCATGACATTAAGTGTTGTCGAAGACTATCAATCAATGTAATGTGAATTTTCGGATGAAGACATAATGGCACTTTTTGAAGAGGAACAATCATTGAATGGGGAGAAATGGTCTCTCTTATTTGACGGAGCATCTAACGTATTTGCATACGGAATTGGTGCAATGCTAATTTCTCCTGAGAATCAAGTCATTCCATTCACATCGAGATTAACCTTTGATTGTACAAATAACATGGCTGAATATGAAGCATGTGCAATGGGAGTCCTGGCAACACTTGAAGAAGGGAGACTCGAGACACAAAGTTGATCCTATATCATTCTTACACTAAAAGAATGATGGAACAATTCAAAGAAATAACTTTTCATCATATCCCTCGTGAAGATAATCAGTAAGCCGATGCTTTAGCTACTTTATCTTCAATGTTCAAAATAAGCCAAGAGGGAGATATGCCATTGATAAAAACACAACATCAAGATCAACCAGCATATTGCCATGTAATACAAGAAGAATCAGACGGGAAGCCATGGTTCCATGACATTAAGTGTTATTTGTAAAATAGAGAGTATCCTCCCAAGGCTTTAGAAAATGATAAAAGAACCTTAAGAAGATTGGCGATGAGATTTTTCTTAAATGGTGATGTGCTTTATAAGATGAATTATGACATGGTGTTGCTTAGATGTGTTAAAGTGGCGGAGGCGAGGAAGATAATGGAAGAACTTCATGAGGGTTCGTTTAGAACACATGCAAACGGACATGCACTGGCAAGAAAGATTTTGAGGGTTGGGTATTATTGGTCGACCATGGAAGCTGATTGTTGTGATTATGTTAGAAAATGTCATAAATGTCAAACATATGTTGACAACATGCACGCACCACCAACATCTCTAAATGTTTTATCGACACCATGGCCTTTTGCAATGTGGGGTATGGATATGATTGGCCCCATTGAACCCAAGGCTTCAAATGGACATCGTTTCATTTTAGTGGCCATTGATTACTTTACCAAATGGGTTGAAGCAGCATCATATATTAGTGTGACAAAGAACGTGGTGACCAGGTTCATTAAGAAAGATCTTATTTGTCGTTATGGCTTGCCAAACAAAATCATTACAAACAATGGGACAAATTTGAACAACAAGATGATGAAAGAGTTGTGTAATAATTTTAAAATTCAACATCATAATTCTTCACCCTATCGTTCAAAAATGAACGGGGCAGTCGAGGCAGAAAACAAGAACATTAAGAAAATTGTCCAAAAGATGGTGATAACATATAAAGATTGGAATGATTTGCTTCCTTTCGCGTTGCATGCCTATCGTACTTTTGTTCGCACCTCTATTGGGGCAACTTCGTATTCTTTAGTACGGGATGGAGGCAGTACTCCTCATAGAGGTTGAAATCCCTTCTTCACGAGGATTAGTCGAGATAGAACTTGATGAAGCTGAATGCCATCAATTAAACCTCATTGAAAAAAAGATTGGTCGCTTTATGCCATGGACAATTGTATCAAATAAGGTTGAAAAGAGCCTATGACGAGAAGGTTCACCCTCGAGAATTTTGAGAAGGAGAGTTGGTACTCAAGAAGATCTTGCCTACACAAAAGGACCATAGGGGAAAATGGACTCCAAATTATGAAGGACCCTATGTAGTAAACAAAGCCTTTTCAGGAGGAATCCTAATCCTCACAAATATGGATGGCAAAGACTTATCACTTCCAATAAACTCTGACGCTGTTAAGAAGTACTATGCATGAAAGAGGTTAGCGAGGTTGAAAACTTGAGAAGGCAGTCTAAATAAAAATTGTTAGGTCTAAAAACCCTTTTAGGTAGCTTGGCAAAAAAAAACGACAAAAAAAAAATCTAGAAGCTTAAAGGTTTGCGAGGGCAGCTCATGAAGAAGTTTGAAATGCTCATTGAATTGAGACTCGAAAGGAATCTATATCATGAACAATCCAATTGGGTTGTATCAAATGCGATCTTGAATCTGATGTTCTCAAATGCCAATGGATGGATTTGTCAAAATTAATAGCATGACGATTAACATTGTTACTTTAATCCTTTTGTTTGTCTTCAACCCTTGTAACCACTATTTCAATTCCAAAAGAATAAATACCACAATTTTAGCTTACTCACCATTTCAGTGCACTCCTTCATCTTGTTATATACCAATGAAGAACATGCCATAAATTTGTAATGTATATAAATATTGTGAAAGATTTCAAAGGCCATAAGAAATTTGATAACATATGATGATGAGAGTGAACTGATTGGATGGTTGCAATCCTCATAGAAAGAGCTTAGCCACTCTAAAAAATAAAAATAAAAAACTCTCTCCTTGAATCTTGATGCGCTAGAAAACCCAAAATGAAAAAGTTGAAAAATGTTCAAAATAAAAGATATTGCATGTCCTGCATTATTAATGTGTTGACATACCTTTTTTACTTTTTATACATCATACATGGCATGCCATACACCTTTAATGAAACATGTTTCATGTTCATCGTATATTGCATGCCATACACCTTTCATGAAACACATTTCATGTACATCATACATTGCATGCTTAAATTAACTTTATAATCGACAATTTTCACATCCCATCTCTCAAATTAAATCAATTGGGTTATGATTATCTCTTTCGGTTCTCCCCTCAACCTTTCAATTAACACAAAACTTCATTTGGAGTCTTTGTACTTCCTCTTTTAACTTGCCAATTTCATGATTGAGTCTCCGTACTCAGTTACAATTTTAAGGTTGCATATTGCCGTCATGATTAATTTGCATATGTGGCATTTAGAGTCCTCGTACTCATCCTTTATTTCTGTTGGAGTCGCACTTAGAGTCCCCGCACTCATCATGTGGTTCACTTGGGTCCCTGCACTCATCCTTTAACTTCATCCCTTCTATTTTAATTCAAATAATTCTTTTTTAGTCCATTCACTTTTATTTTCCTTTTTAGTTTTTGCACTATTTTATATTGTTTCTTAAATTTAGCAAACTTTGATTTAAATATTGTAATTTGTTATCAAAACTTTGTGTTCTTGTCTTTACTTTAATTTTATTAAGATATTTTTTATCTTAATAAAATTAAGTAAAAAGGGGTAATTGTTAACACCTTGTTTTGTTCACTTTGTTTTCAAAAATAAAATAAAACAAAACAAAACAAAATAAAAATAAGTTACTCCTAATAAATAATCTAAAATAATCTAGCGCAATAATAGAAGATCAGATTTAAAATTACAATAATTAAAAATATGAAAATAGAAAAAAAATAATAGAGGTAAGAGGGAGATGGCATTCTGCAACGATAGAAGATAGATAGCTTTTGCTACTATCACTACAAGAAAATGTCTTATTAGTAACCAATTTTAGTAACTTAAAGTTGTTAGTCACTATATTGACCAATTTAGATATCAATTTACAAAATTAAAATTTATTGGTTACTAAAATAGTCACTAATATAAATAAAAAATTATAATTGGTCACTAATTAATTAGAGAGCAATTTAGTAACTAAGTTATTTTGGTAGCCAAAACTTAGGTAGCTAATTTTTAGTGACCAGTTTTTTTTATAGCCAAAACTATGGTAGCTAATTTTAAAAACCAATTCAGTGACCAATTATATTTTTTTATTCACAATAGTAACTATTTTAGTAACCAATAATTTTTTTACTTTGTAAACTTGTATCTAAATTAGTAATTATAGTAACTAACAACTTTTGGTCCCTAAAATTGGTTACTAATGAAGCATTTTCTTGTAGTGTATGCCTTTTGCTATGACTGTCATCACATCTTGTAGATTCAAGGCCATCATCAAAAGCACTTTCCATCAATACCTTTTGTTGTAGAAGATAATACCGTAAAACCAGGGAAACCATAATTCTTAACCACTCTTGTAGAAAGATAGTAACAAAAATCACCAACAGTAGCAAAGACTAGTCTCCTCCATGAAACAACCATTGTCATTGCAAATTTCATATACTAATCCATTAAAGCAACAAAATCTCTTGAAATCACGGGATTTCATCTTCTAACATCATCTAAAATCATTAACATTCTTTGTAATAAAAATCTTCTAACAAAATGAGAGGAGATGGATGGATAAGGGGTGGGGAAAATTGGTTAAGAAGAGAAAGTTCCAAAATGGAGGTCGAAGTCTAAGCTCAAACACACCACAATGGCACAACAACACGACTCACAGCACGAATCACACTTCCCGTTTGAAGTTGGTAATAAATAATTTTTACCCTCATCTTGGAATGCTCTACGTTCCATTATGTGTTGTATGCTATGTATTATAACTCTCCATTATTCTCCCATCTCTGCATATTTAAATCATATGTGTTTGTTCGGGATCATTATATTTAGTATGCACTTGAGATCTATATGTTCAAAATGCCTTTAAAATCAGTATATGAAATAAGTGATATTTTCTGATCTTTTTGTTTCTCTCGATACGTAGTAAGCCAATTAACCCTAAATATGAAAATGCCTTGATTTTTAGAGGTCATAAAATTTCATACTTACCACCTAAACAAACTCTCGTCATAGTTGAAGATGATCCCTTCGAATCGTATCTGATAGGTCTCGAATTTGTGTTGTGACCATCCCAAAACCGTATATGAACCACGCCAGAGCAGAATCTAAGTTGTTCCCTCTGGAAATCGCACCTAAACCCTTTTCGGTAGACCATCAACCTCTAGTCACGTCTGAGACTACGTTCCTTTCTCCTTCACATCTGCGTTTGAACTGTTCCAGAAAGCTTCACACCAACCCCTGCAACTAGCGTTTTCTCCCTTTTCGCAGACTTCCCTACAATATTTGAAATAAGTTTGTTCCTGTTGGAAAAAACTCACACACACTAAAAGAATATGCAATGTAACTCACTATGGTGTTTTTTATTGATGGAGAATGCGCTATTATATAGCCAATTACAAACCAAATAATAACAAACCAAATTAAATCTTTATCTAATCTAATCTTATCTAATACCCCATATTATCAAACTAAATCTTATATACTCTAACTAACTAAAATAACAACTAACTTAAATCTAATTAACTAAATATAAAATACCCAATCACTTTGTTAAATAAAAACAACTCTATAAACTAAAATATAATCTAAATATTATCTAACAAAATTAAAGATTATCCAACAGTTCCTTCATTTGCCAGATTCAGGTTTCAAGCCACTCCCTCTCACAACCTGGGCCATCCTTGAAATCAAGCCCAATCCTTTCGTTTTCTCCCATTTTCTTATGGTTTCTTTTCCTTTTTTTAAATTTTTTTTCTTTTTTTATCTATAATATATAAATATGATGCATCTGTTAAGTAAATTCTATTAGTATATTAACCTTCATAACAATCTAGACTCTGGAAACGTGCGTTTTGTTTCATTCTATAATTATAAAGTAAAATTTTAGTGATAATAATTATATATGTTTTTAGTAATTATAGTAAAATCACCTTTTATATTTTATATTAGTTATTTAAAAAATATATATATTTTTAACCATTTTAGATGTACTTCTAATTTGGTTATCTTAAAATTATTCAAAATTATTCTATTGATACTTTTAATAAGGTTATTTTTTTTTAAACCACTTTAGATGCACTTCTAATTTAGTTATTTCTATTTTAGACCACTTTGGATGCACTTCTAATTTGGTCATCTTAACATTATTCAAAATTATTTTATTGATACTTTTTATAAGGTTTTTTTTTTATTTTTTTTATTTTAAACAACTTTAGATGCACTTCTAATTTAGTTGTCCCTATTTTAGACCACTTTGGATGTACTTCTAATTTGGCCATCTTAAAATTATTAAATTTTTTTACAATTTTAAGATATTTTTTATTTATTACAAATTTGTAACCACTTTATATGCGCTTTTAATTTGGTTATTTTATTTAAACCTTTTTACAACCACTTTAAATATTTTCAACAAGAACTACGTAACTCTGATTCTCCATTGCACCTGGAGATACGTAGGAGTAGGGTATCATCCTTGTCGAGCTAAATAAATAGAAAAATATTGTTATTTTGTTATAATAATATTAGTGTTTTTTAGAAAGTTTTTTTTTTTTGAGGTGAAATAAATTTTCTTAAGTTAAATAATTTCCTCATTTAATTATAAGCAATCGTCTTAGGACGGACGTTGTACGGTGTTAATACCTTCCCTACACGTAATCGACTTACGAATCCATTTTGGTTTTTAGGACTAATTCTCTTTTAAAAGGTTTTTCTAATATTTCCCTTGAATAAATATTGGTGACGACTCCATTAAAATCGTTTTTTTAAATGATGGAAAGCGATCTCGTCGTGATTCCAGTTGCGACATTGAGTAATGCAACATATTTTCGGAGAGGCATCCTTTTAGAACTGGTTTAACATATGGTTTAAATTATCCTACTCCTAACCAGGATCATTTGGTTAGAGGACTTGAAAGTACCAAGAGAGTGACACGTAGAGATACACCTAGTGTTTGTGAGGCCTTGGTAAAGGATGTTAATGCCTTGGAATTCAGAATTATAAAGTTGAATGGCAAGATTGTTAGTATTAAAAGGAAGCACAATCCTGACGGAAAATCATTGTCAAAGACAAATGCAGTAAGATGTTCTAAATTTGAAGGCTATGGCATGAAACTCATCAATGTCCTAATAGGGATGCAAGTCCCATGACTAATGAAGACCTCAAGAACTACAATTTATACTTGAAAGAGGAGGAAGAAAGGGCAACACAAATATTATATGTATTGAAAAGAAGGCAAGAGCAGAAGGTAAAAAGAGCACATGAGAAGGAAACACTTGTAGAAAATGAAGCAAAGGCAAAGAGAGAAAAAGAAGAGAAAGAAATAAGAAAAAAGAGGCAGGAAAGAAAAGAAAGAAAAAGAAGAGAAAGAAAAGAGAGAGGGAGATGAGAAAGAAGAAAGAGAGAGAAAAGAGCGAGAAAAAGAAAAAAAAAGATGAGACTAGAAAAAGAGAGGAGGAAGAAAAGAGAGAAAAAGAGAAAGAAAGAAGAGAGCATTATGAATTGTCAATGAAAAAAAGTACTAACTTTCCTCTTATTGGCATCAACAATGGAAAGAAGAAAGGATATTTAAAGAAAGAGTTTGTCATCAAGCAACAATGGGATCAACAATGGGAAGAAAAAATGATGATAAAAGGGGATAGCACAAGCTTAGAAATATATGCTCCTGAATTAGCTTTTTTACCCATTCCTAACAAATCTATGAGTGATCAAAGTCATACCTATAAATTGGTTGTTTGTTTGTGTAATATTCCTTTCTTTTTCTTTGAGCATTGCATCTCTAGTTTAAAATTGTTCGATGCTTTGTGCACGTTGGTATTTGACCATGGAGGCAGACCTCCAAAATCTTTGATAATAAGAGATTGGCCTCTTCCAGGATCCAAATCTCAGTTTAGTAGAATTTCTATTTTCTTTTTATTATTTTAGATTTATGTCTTTGATTTGGGTTTGTGTTTGGATGTAGGACCTTCTAGAATTCGAGTCGAATTCTCTCCAAACAAGGAAGAATGACAAGGAATCTTCAATTGAGACAAACTTGAGGACAAATTCTCTTTAAGAAGGAGGGTATGATAGAAGACTATCTCCTAAACTTCAAGTGATACGAATTTAAGGACAAATTCTCTTCAAGAATAAGGAAATGATAGAGGACTATCCCTAGATTTCATACAAGAAGAACTTGAAGATGAAAGTTTAAAATTCAAAAAACCTATGACAAGGGCAAGGAGCAAGAAATGGGAAGATCAAATATATTCAAGGCTCCTAATGCTACAAGCAACTGGAAATTCAAAGGTTTTGAAGATTATGGTTTGGAGCACATTTGAAGAATAGTTTTTAGGAAAATTAGTCTATGTTTTTGGGCTTTAAGTTTTCTTTTATAAATTAGTTTATGCTTTTATGTTTTTGGGCTCATGCCTTCTTGTAGGATTCTCAAGTTTTCTTAAATTTATGTGCCTTTATATAGATGCACCAAAAAATTTAGGTTAAAATACCTTTTTGGTCCTAATTTTCGTCAAGTTTTTTCAAATAAGTCCTAATTTTGGTTTTGTGTTCAAATAGGTCCCAATTTTCGTCAATTATGTTCAATTGGGTCCTTTTTTGCTAACACCGTTTAAATCATTAACGACCATGAACAGTGACTGCCACGTGTCATTTCGTGGTTTTTTTGAATTTTTTTTATTTTTATTTTTAATTTTTAATTTTTTTTTAATTTTTTTAATTTTTTTTAAATGTACACGTGTCAACCCAGGAGTGTGCCACGTGTCACTTTGTGGTTTTTTTGAATTTTTTATTTTATTTTTATGAATTTTTTTTGAATTTTTTTTGAATTATTTTTTAAATGTTCACGTGTCAATCTAGTAGTGTGCCACGTGTCAAAGTCAATATTCTATATTCGATTTGGTCTCTATATTTGTTATTTTTGTTCAATTAGGTCCTAATTTTTGTTAAGATTAACCAATTTGGTCCTTATAGAAGATGTGACCAAATTTAATTTTTATATCAAAGTTATAATGATGTGAATTTTAATATATTATATAAAGATATTTAATAAAAATATGAATTTTAATATAAAAATTAAATTTGGTTTTAATTTGGAGAGGGACCAAATTGGTTAATGTTAACAAAAATTGGAACCTAATTGAACAAAAATAACAAGTATAGGGACCAAATTGAATTTAGAACATTGACTTTGACACGTGGCATGCTACTGGATTGACACGTGGACATTTAAAAAAAATTTAAAAAAAAATTAAAAATTTTTAAAAAAATTCAAAAAAACCATGAAGTGACACGTGGCACACTCCTAGGTTGACACGTGTACATTTAAAAAAATTAACAAAACTTAAAAAAATTTAAAAAATTAAAAATAAAAATAAAAAAAATTCAAAAAAACCACGAAGTGACATGTGGCAGTCACTGTTCATGATTGTTAATGATTTAAACGGTGTTAGCAAAAAAGGACCCAATTGAACAAAATTGACGAAAATTGGGACCTATTTGAACACAAAACTAAAATTAGGACTTATTTGAAAAAACTTGACGAAAATTGGGACCAAAAAGTTATTTTAACCAAAAATTTATGTAGACACTTTTGAGTCATATTATATGCATTTACATTATTTGAGAAAGGATTCTTTTGGCTCTTAGATTAGAACTTTGATTCTTATCTAAGAGTAATATCTTTGTGGTGAATCTTCACCTAACTTATCAATATACTAGATTGTGACATCTTCCATCCCTGTCTTATTTCACGTTCTTCACTGATTTATTTTTATATTGCCTCTTGAGTATTCAAATTTATAAATGATTGTACTCTTTCCTGGATAGGATCGTATCACTTTATTAGAACGAAGAAGCCTAATTTTTCTTTCTAATTGATTTTCTAACTCAGATTTATATATTTTGAATTTATCAAAAATTTCATGTTTGTGGTTTATTATATACACATAACAATATTTAGAGAAATCATCAATAAAAGTAATAAAATATATTTTACCATCGTGTGTTAAAACATCATTACTATCACATACATCACTATGTATTAATTCAAGTAGATTAGTTTCCTTTTTCATGCATGTATGGCATGGGTTCCTTAGTTGCTTTAATTGAACACATTTCACATTTTTTTTCTTCAAAATCAATAGAAGATTTAGGAATAAGATTAAGAGACATCATTCTTCTAACAAAATTTGAATTTATTTGACCTAGTCTAGGATGCCACATATCACAACTTTCAACATTGGTAATAATCAAATGAGAACTACTAGATATTTTATAGCTGAAAAAGGCATAAGACTTAACTTAAACAAACCGTCACACAAATATATCCTTTACCAATAAAAACACCATGTTTAGTAATAACAATTCTATTGGACTCAAAAACAACTTTGTAACCTTATTGAACTAACTAAGAAGTACTTATGAGATTTTTTATAATTTCAGAAACATGAAAGACTCCATTTAAAATAAGATAATTTCTAGAAGACAACTCTAGTTTCACTTGACTCTCTCATAGAACATATGTCATGCTCCCATTTACCATAGTTATGGTACGTGTGCTTGTTTCTTGATATAAAGAAAATGTTTTTTTATTAGCAAACACATGAACATTAACCCTAGAATCTATAAACCAATCATTTGAGTTAAAAATATAATTTAACTTAGGGCGAGTGACATGCTACCTTTCATATGGGAAATCATAGGCAAATAGTATTAGCTTCAGGTTTGGAACTAGACATAGGTTGGCGATGACATTGAAAGAATTTTTTAGCTAGATGATTAGTTCAAGCATAAACAAAACAAAACATCTCATTCCCCATATTTTTATCCTTATGCTTATTGTTGTTATAAGAAAAGTTGTTTCTTGGTTTAGAGAAAGAAGGGTTTTTCACAAACTTATTTTTATTAAAACCATGTTTTTTGAAGGATTTTGGATTAGGCTTATAAGAGCTATCGAATTTATTACATTTCTCAACAAAATAGGCTTTGGAATTAGACTGCGAATTTTGAGAAAAAAGTAATGTTTTCCTCAATATGAAAACACACAAGCAAATCATCAAAATAGAAATATTCAGGCTTGTGTTTTAAACTTCGAGCACAATCAAACCAAGAAGGAGAGAACTTTGAGATCAAAAAGAGCCACAAGCATAATGCTCGATAAAATAATATTTTTTAATTTCATGTCAAAACAATATTTTCAAACTCATGAATCTGATCAGAAATGGGTTTATTATCAACCATTTGAAATTAAATATTTTTTTGCAAGAATATCTAGATAAATCTTTTTCTGCATATCCATATTTCAATTCAAGTGTTTCCCATCAATCAATAGTAATGTTGGTATGGAAAAATATGTCCATGACATAAAATATCTTTATCTGAAACATCAGTAGAAGAGGTCGAAAAAACACTCAAGATGATAAAAGAATTAGTAGTTTTAGAAATCACAACAAACAATCCTATTTCAGTAAGCCAAAACTTCATCTATTGTTGGCAACAGAAAAGAAAAAAATTGCCCGTAAATTTTCAAGCTTACTTGAGAGTGACTTAATCATGAACATGGCAAGCATAATATTATCTCTGATTTTTTTTAAATAAAAGGAATAAACAAATTATAGAACAAAAAATTTTCTCTTTAAGAATGTTGGAAAATAATGAGAAAATAAAACAAGATAGAGATCTGGATAAGATGAGATTATCAAGTCAAACAATTATTATATTTTTGCAAGATACAATAACCCGTTAGATCACTACTATTTTAAGAGATAGTATAAAGAAAAATAGAAGACGTAATATTTTTGCAAGAACTAGTGTTTCTTGTGGGTTTTTCCCATGCACCTAGGAGGTGGTATTTATAGGTAATGAAAGGAAACATGGGAGTCAATCGTCATCCATATGATTTAATTAAAAAATAATTTAGGATTAATATTACATTAAAACATTAGTAACGGTAAAAAAAAATTTAATTAATTTTTTTCAACATTATACCAATATTTCTATCAAATGAAGTTGATAGTGCACCTTATTGTATATATTCTCTTCTGAGAGATTATTTATTTTCATTTAAACTTATTTATTTGCAAAGAAAAAGTGATAAAATAAATACTCTAGAAAATAAAATGTGGTTCAATAATAAAAATATAATTGTATCCGTTATCTCGTTTTTTTTTTCAAAAATGACAACTATATAGTCATATAAATCGAAAAAGACAATAAATAATAAATGTTATAATCAATTTGATTATAGTAAAACCTCTCTATAATTGCTTAAAAAAGAATAAAACATAAAGCAATTAGATTAAAGTTGTATAAAACAAATAATTATACTTTTTTTATTATATGTGAAATTTTTTTTCTTTATTTAATTATTTACGTAATTTTTCAATTTAATAAATTCATAGAAAAATATAATTGATTATATATATATATATATATATATATAGAATTAACTTAACAAAAAAACAATAATTTATTAAATACTCAAATAAACAACAGCTTTAAACATTCAAAATAAAAACCGATGATATTTTTAAAACATTAAACTTATTCAAGCCTTTAATATATGAGGTGGAGTAATGCTACCATACAAATTCTTAAATAGCTATGATCAACGTTTTCTTAAACCAGCAAGTAAATCATCTCGTTAATTAGCATATCATCTTGAGATTTTTAATTAACATCCCTTCTTGGTTTGTAATTCCATCTACCTTAGTGACCTTTTAGGTTTAAGAAAAACCGCTCTAACAATTTTTATGAAAACCAAACCAAACTAGACTTAGTGGCCTTTTAGATTTAAGAAAAATCAAATAGCATTCTTATGAACATAGCAGTACTTAGTGCACAACAGGATATTTGAACAGAGAGAAAGGAAAGGAGGAGACATACAATTATACACATAATTACAATTTTTCCATTCAATTTTATGTGCATACACAAAGTTTACATCTACTCCAAATTACACCACCAAAATGTACTCTTTAAACCATGTACATGTACAGACCCAATTGCATCTACACCAAATCACACCCCTAAAAGCACTATATACTCTTTTGGATTTGGCATCCTAAAAGCACTACTTGCTTCATATTGAACCTAGGTAACATGCTACTGAGCACAACTAAGCTATGTAGATGTGTGTTTAAGCTTTCTACTGTACAGTGTAAATTCCAAGCCCCTTTGCTGGGAGGAACATATATACAATCTCTTTAACTTGCACACATAAATTTCTTTTTCACTTGAGAGTAAGGGAAAGGAAATGCAGGGAATATACAAAGGAGGACTCAAGAATAAGATCTGATCAGCTTAAAATTCTGAAAAGATCGAGCTTTGAAAAAATTTCCTAAGAGAAATCCAATTGTTGTGGGTTGAGGGGCCTTTGGTGAAAGACTAGAACTATGTTTTACGTTCAGTACTTTGTCACCAATCTGTCTGCGAATTGAATCTATAATCTTGGGGTCAACTGGGTTACCAGTGACATCTGTAACATAAAAAGTATCTCTTGCCATTCCTTCTTCTGTTGATATTTCTGCTCTTTTGATACACAAACTGTTCTCTCGAAATATTCTTGTGATATCTGAAAGAAGTCCTACACGATCTTTTGTGCACAACTCCAGCTCCATTCCCTGCATACAAACACATATGTTAGCATCATTCCATTCACAAAAGGTTCTGAGAAGTGCAGCTTCAAGCTGTGGATTGTTATCACACCTCAGATGCTCGCCTTTCAATTGCTGCTTCAAGACACTGCACCAGTCGTTCACGTTCAGCCTCTAAACTAATGGGAAAGCCATCCACATGCCGAATATAAAACTCCTAGATGAAGGAGAAAATCTCAGTCAGAAAAATTCAAGCAGAAAATGGACTCAGACCATTCCATGCTGACCATATGAAACTCAAGTATAGAATGCATGTAGTTCATCTGATCAAACATTGTTTAAGTTAATGTGATACTTGAGCCATAGAACTTTCTCATATAATGAACTAATATTATAGGTTAAGTTCTCATCTTCTGTTTAAGTCACAACAGTTGAAATTTACAGGCCAAAATTTTTAGTATTTGAGTTTAGTTTAGCTACAATAACAAGTACAGTAGTACACAAAGCAAAAAAGGTTGAACCATATAACAAACAACATAAAGAGAAAAAATTTGGCTAACCTGAAAAGCTTCTGTCCGTAATGTCTTAACAACACCATGAAAAACTACATACTGCATGTCAGTTAAAGTGCAAACAATATCAAACAGCAACTTTGGTCGATCTTTTGCTCTCATGGTAACCACAGTGTAATCCTTCTCAACACAATCTACAACGGTTACATGAGGGAGAGGGCGTTTGTCTCTATCTCTGAGTCCCCCTCGTCCTTCCCTTTCAATCCTCTCATAATCCCTATCAGCAAACATAATCTGATGCAATCTTCTGTCCCTATTTGTAACGCCAGTGGGTGAAAGTGTTGTCCTTGCTGTCTTTGGATCATTGCTTCCCCTAAGAACATTAGAAAGCAAATCCCTTATCGTAGAGAGGCGAGACGGATCCTTGATGGCGCAGCCGCTGGAATCATCTGTCACATGAACTACAGCTGCAGCTCTAGTATTATGTGTCCATATCTCAGCAGTGGCCACATTACAGTGAAGGTCCGTGAGAACTGCACAGATTTCAGATAGTAACCCGGGTCGGTCTGTGCCGGTGAGTTCAATTACAGTATGCTCTTCAGTAGGTACAACTCCAACAGACTCTCTCAGTGAGGGTGCAAAGCTCGGATTGTTTTCAATTCTCTACAAAAAGAACAAAGATCAGTGAGAAACCACAAAGTCACAAGACTTATTGACCATCATCTATCATCAAGGAACTATATATTATTAGCATGACGAGAATCACATATCACTTGCAGAAAGAAGACACTCATATCTTAATGGACCTAACTTAGGCTTCACACACCAGAATGGATAACTTAAGACACTTGTACTTCGGCGTTTATTAAGATCAAATCTCCAAAGTTTCAAGACCCTCACATTTCTTCAAGGATTTTTTATCTTGCTTTATATCATCCTATGTTCACTATATAACTAATTAAATCAGTATGACAGTAATATAACGAGTTAATCACCAGATGGAACTAACAGTTAATATAACATTTGCTGGAGAACTACTGGGACCAACAGAGTTTTGATGAGTCAAATAAATAAGTGAAATAAAAAATGAACAAAATTGGAATTTGAGCTTGTTCTCCCTCCATCTAATTTGGTAAACCAGTTCATAGCTAACTAGAGCAATCAGCAAGCAGAAAATAATGGCAAAAGTATAGTAAAGTTCATATTTTAAAAGAACCAAATTCAAATTAGCATTCTCGGCACTAACACAAGTGTCCTGCTTACTTAACCCGAGGATTTCTAGCAAAAGAAAAATAAGAGAGAAGGGGGAGACCCTACAACAGAGAATGAAAACATAAATAAGCCTTATTTAGCTTTTTAAGAAATTCAAGCAGAAAAATCCCTACCCTTTGAATATAATCAATGACTTCCTTATCTCTGATCTTGTTTCCATTACGATCAATCACATTAAACACTGAAAATCATCAAAATAAATACTAGAATCAGAAGCAAAGTTCACAAAAATAATTATAATCACTACTCTAAGTCTTTTTTTTTTCCCTTTAGCTTGCCACTGATGAAGAATAGGAAACTTACCATCCATGAACCACACCCCATCAGAGGAGATATAGGCCTTTGTTATCACAAGGTTCATATCTGAAATAACTTGGACAACATCCAAGAGAATCCCATGTTTGTTGACACTGTCAACCTGTAAAAACACTTACATAAGAAAAAAGTGCATAGCTATTTCTTTTTCCCGAAAAATGAAATTGACTCCGAAACATTTTGTTTTTATATTAAAAAAATAAAAAAAATAAATAAATCCAGCCAAATTCTACAACATCAAATCATTAGAAAATTTGAACAAAAAAATAGGAAGAATCTTTTCTATTGTCAACTCAATTTTGTGAACCAAAACAGGGGAAAACACAAACTTTATAAGATCAAATAATTAGAAAACTGAAAGAAAGAAAAAAAAAACAAAAAAAAAACATCAGTAAAAAAGAATCTTCCTTATTGTCAACTCAATTTTGTGAAGCCTAATCAAAGGGAAGCAACCAGCTTTACCTGAATAACAGTTGCGTTTTCACAGGCATTGTTGTCAATCACAACCCTGCATATAAAAAACTAGCCGGTAAAAAACACCAACACTATAGACACAGTATACACACACCGGAATTCAAACATGAAAATAACGATTATCACATCAAACCACAAGAAAAAGCATACCAAATACAATTTTGTTTTA
>Ga0214545_1000966_pt1 | contig 50934 bp, 26 predicted proteins | sample CNSS4metaG_FD_160064 | JGI IMG/M metagenome (GOLD analysis project Ga0214545, IMG submission 160064) | Root nodule microbial communities from cowpea collected in UCLA plant growth center, Los Angeles, California, USA - CNSS4 | ecosystem: Host-associated > Plants > Roots > Nodule | place: USA... | reverse complement strand
TTATTTTCGATTATTTTTCGGTCCTCTCAAATCTAAAAGCATGTTTTCATGTGGTTATAAGAGTATTGCAACATTATTTTCCATGAAATAAATGTGTGTATTTGGTGTAACAAGTAAATGTAGAAAATACAAACAGACAAAAAAAATTAAATTAGTTAAGGGAAAACATTTACTAAACCAGATGTATCAAGAAAGAGAATAAAGAAGCATGTACCTCCATTTTGTCTTATATATAATAAAAAAATTTCTTTTAAGCACTTTCTTTTTACTTTGGAAAAAATCAAGATTGTTGTGGGCCTCAAGTAAACTTGCGGTCATTATGTTACGAAGGGAACCAAATGATATGGTAAAAGCAGATTATTCCACACTTTTCACTCCTTCGTATTTTCCCTATATTTCCAAGTGTAATAAATTACACATGTAAAAGAAAACCAATTAAAGTTACACGTATCGGTTCATCATGAGTCGGGTTAAAAATAGATGACTTTAATCTAGTTTATTTTATGATGAATCATAAATTTTGTAACATGACTCAACTCACCACAATATGATGTTGGTAGATTATGTGAGTTGACTCACCAACCCATCTAAAAAAATTTATTTTATTTATTTAATTAAGTATTCAAATATTTAAATAATTTTTAAGTAACTCATAAAATGACAATCACAGTAAAATCAAAAATCAATGTTTTCATCATGCTAGCCATCAATATATGATAAATTATTTTCAATAAAGTATCCATATAGTTCAAGAAAACATTAAAACATTGATAATATTACAGTTGCTTGAGTAATTTATTATAAAGATTATAGTTAAAGATTAAAATATTGATGTATATAATTTGACAATCAAATTAATTAAACATTCAAATTATTCAAATATTATTAAGTAACATTCTAGCATTTAAAAATATGAATATGTGAACCCATGTAATTAGGAATAGTAAATAATTATAAAAAAAAATGTTAGTGGGTTAAGTGAGTCAACCCGACTCAAACTCGTTTAACCTGTGGATTAAGTAAGCCGAGTTGAATTTAATCCACTTTTAAAAAAATTGATTTTTGCATTAATCCAACCCAATTTGAAGTCGTGGTGAGCGGGATTAACTCACGAATTGAAATCCATTTTGACATCTTTAAACAAAAATGCCCTTTTAAGACCTACTTGTATGGTCTTTATTATAAGACTGAGGTAAAAGAGAACACTAAAAGAACACTAAGGAAATAAATAGAATTAAAGCAGTTTTTTTTTAATTATTTACAATTTTAATATAAAATCAAAATAATAAATAACTATATTTTTAATTAACATAGAAACATTTAATTTTATTTATTTTTTTCGGTTTTTACTCATCTAAACATGTGGATACTTTTTTTAAATAATTTTTAACTCTTATTTTCGTCTATAGAAACAAGTCTTGTTTTGGACTCTATATATATATATATATATTTTTTTTTTCATTCATAAATTATATAAAGCATTATCATTTGTTTAGGAGGTTAAAAACAAAGAAGGAAAAGAAAAGATAGAAAGTAAAAGATTATTGTTGATTCAATGAAGTAGAAATATAGTTTTTTTTTTATTTAAATTACATTAAATCAAGGGTTAAATATGTTTTTGGTTCCTCAAGTTTCAGCCAAATTTGGAATTAGTCCCTCATCAAAACTTTTGACCAATTTAGTCCTTTATTTTTCAAAATGCATGAATTTAGTCCCTTTAACTAAATTTTGTTAAGTTTATCTGAGGTCTCAAACGCATTTCATGATAGTATTTAAATTATTTACACTGTTTGACACATTTTTGCTTCAATGTTAACTTAAATATTATCATGAAATGTGCTTGAAACTTTAGATAAACTTAATAAAATTTGGTTAAAAGGACTAAATTCACGCATTTTGAAAGATGAATGACTAAATTGATATAAAGTTTTGATGAGAGACTAATTCCAAAATTCACTGAAACTTAAGGGACCAAAAACATATTTAACCCTTAAATTAATATACTTGATATCTTTAACCGGCTATGATGTTCCATTATTGCATAAGAATAGTTTATTCAGTAATCCTCACTTTGTGTATGACTTATGTTCCACCAAGCACATTGCATCAATTTATTTGAATAAAGAATACACTACAATACATAAATAATAACATTGAAGATAGTAGTAATTTTAATCACTTAATAATAATAATAGCAACAGTAATATTTTAAAAAACAACTTATAAAAAATACTCTATTTTTTATTTCACACCAAAACAATTTTTAATTTCTGTGTAACTTTTTGTGCATCTATCTCTCTCTCTCTCTCTCTCTCTATATATATATATATATATATATATATATATATATCCCTTTTAATTATAGCAGAACATTATTTTTTACCTATTTCCTTTATCGTTCTATTTCTCATTCATTTTTATTTAATTCAACAATTTTTATTTCTGTTTAATTTAAATAAGTTTAAGATATTAATATACAACAACTTTTTTCTACATATTAGTAAATTTCGTAAATTAGATATTTAGTTATATGTAACTTTTAAAATTTTTATTTTACTCCATGTACTTATTTTGTCCATATAATAATATGCATGATATAGCTTTCATTAATATATGATTAAACTTAAAAATACATTATATCGACACATATAAAAGAAAAGACATAATGGAAATATTTAACTTGTTAGGTAAAAGAATTAATAGATACTATAAACAAATATATAAAGTGAGGACATAAATCTTATCTCAACTCTTTATTTTATTTGTACTTATTTTAATTTGAAGTCACTCAATTTCTCTTTTATCTATAAAATCTAACACACCAACCCAAAAGAGGTTGAAAAGTGTATATACAAAAAAGTTGAATTTATTTATTATATGTTTGTATTGAGAGTTGTATTTTTGTTTTGGTTTTTGAAGATTGGATGGTTGTTGAGATAGGGAAATAGAGTGAAGTACACTGCAATGCAAAGGCTCGGCCACAGGTCTACCACCATAGGTGGGACTCTTCTTGTCAGGGGAATCACAACTAATTAACATTTCAATTTTTCTCTTTCACATTTATTCACACAATAATGTTTCAAATTCAAACTATTATTAATGCATTATTTTTCTATTTTGCAATACAATCCTATCAACATCTGAAAACAATACTTATCCAAGCTACTTCCTTTCTAACGTTAAAATAAATTTTATATGTTTTAATAAAAATCATTAGAAAAATATGACTTCTAAGAATATATGAATAAAAAAATCAAGTTATTTACCAAATATAACACATTTGAAAACGATTTATTATTTATTTTTATTTTCTTGAATTGCCAAAACAAGATTTAAGAGGGGCAAAGTTTCTTGACAATTTATTGAATTTGTGATTGATGTACCATGTTTGGCTGTGTGACGCTCATACGGTCAATCAAATTCTACCTTTTTCTTTCTTTTTCATTTAGAATCTTACAGAGAATATAAAAATACAATTTTCTTTTGCTATTCTTTCATTTCTTTTCTTTTCTTTTTTTGTCCGAAAAACTGGCCTTCTGTTTTTGTGTGTGATTATGGTCAATGCATGTCAATGAATCCATGGATATTGTCAAAATCTCAATTATGCATATATGTTAACTAATTATATTATTTTATACTATTCCAAATTAATATGTTAGATTATATTAGAATAAAAGATAAAGCGCGCGCAAAATTGAAAATATTCAATAAAAAATCTGGACACCAGAATAGAAAGATAAAAATGAAAGGAAAAATAACATTACAATTTAATTATTTTATATGATTTAACGTTTAATAATAAAATTATCATTATTATTGTTTAGTTTGAAGTTTCTTCGGTATTACTTTTAAATATTAACTTCATCGCGACAAGTAAGACTATGTTTTATATAAAAGAAAGTTAGTTTAGTTAGATGATTTTGGAGTAGAAAAATAATATTTTAACCTATTTTTTTAATCCATTTTTAATTTATCATTCTTATTCATTTATTATTTAAATTTTTTATAATAACCTGATGTGATGATTAAAAATGATAAGTTAAAACTGGATAAAAAGAATATGTTAAAGTATAATTATTTTTTTAGTATTTGTTGATGTAAAATTGAACAGTAGTATTTTTTGAGTTAATCAAATTGAGAAATGAAAAAAAAAAACAAAAACATTAAAAGTAAATGATAAAGTTGTACTAAGTTGTGTGATCTTATAAATAGATTGACAGTTGATAATTTATGATATGACGTTGTATTTTCCATTTTATATGGTGGTGTTGGCCCACCCTGGAATCTGAGTTTTTCACCGAATTGGTTTGAGGAACTGGTCCCTCCCACTGCCTGTGGCACTTGTATTGTTATGTTCTTAAATTTTTCTGAGAAACAGAATATGTCGTTTTCAATGGTCTGGTTGAGCTTTTGCAGTCATCAGAATTATAATTATTAATTTGTGTGTTGTGGAACTTGAGTAGTCTACGTCACACGCATGTCTCACTACCACCTATGATCATAGTCTCTGTCTCCCTCTCTTCTTTCCGACCCATGGACCATGCAAACAAATTATTATTCATTGCTATCTCTTCTTCTTTTTCTAATTTTCACATTCTCTTCTTCCTCCTCGATAAACTAACTCCATGCATATGCATATGCTTAACTCTTAAAAACAAAACACACACTGCAAAATTACTTTTAAAACTTCGAAATGTAGGTCACTTCCACGGTCCATTTAGCCCAAACTCAAACCCAGAACAGCGACAAGGCCCATAATGATTACCACTAGAGAACCAAAAATGGGGTGTTGTTTTTTTTTTAATAAAATAAATAAATGTCTCATTTTAAAATCAACACTAATATTTTTCAAGACTCATTTGCTAAGTGTTTGGCTATATAAATGGAAATTTATATAATATGTTTGATAATAAATGTTTTTTTTTCTAAAGCTTAAAGTTGGTCATGATTTTAAAAAGCGGGAGCGTGATTTACTCTTTCTAATTTAAATTTCGAACATGTCTTGTGAGATCCACGAAATTTATGAAAGTTAATGTAATCCTGTTCTTTAAAGATATGGTACACGCTCAGTAACACGTATATTTAATCAACTGTGAAACCTTTTAAAAAATATGTTTAGAAACACTTTGGAATAAACTGATGAAGCTAAAATTGTGAATAGATTAACAAACTTTAGAATTTAATTAGAGTGCCATACAGTTGATTTTAAGACATTGTAGTATGAATTTAATACAACAATTATATTTTATTAAGTGAACTGTGCGAATCTATTGTCTAAATATCATATATTTAAGGAACAAAATAATTTAGCAATGCTGATTTCGTGTATATAAAACATAAGCTTAACATAAGTTGCACAGTAAGACGCAGCAGACAGGCTTATTTATCTCCATTCCCATTTCCATTTTTGGCCAAACACAAGAAAAAAGTTGCAGTATTTGCATACATCATTTATGATCTCAGTTTTCTTATCGAATTGCGTGCAAGAAAGAAAGTGAGTGGCACTAATCGCTTGCCACAGAACGAGGCATTCAGCAGCTCCTACGCTAATGTCATTCACAATTACAAGTCTAAAACATAACTTTGCTTGTAAGACAAATATTCTTGCTTTTTCATCACTCTAATTACATTTATTAAAGAAAAAAACACGTAATTGCGTGGATAAGTTTAGATTAGGAGTGGATAAAGCACATGATTTTAACTACTTAATGTTTCTAATTAAACACCTATTCAAATTTTGTATTGTACTATGCAGATAATTAACTTATATATTTACTTCCTTTTCCGTTTCACTTTTACTCTATTCTTCATTTATCTTTTTTCTTTTCATCACATTTATTTCTTTTTGTGTCTCTCAATATTGTGACATCGGATCAATAAAAAATTATAAACCAATGCCAGGTCCTTGCTTGAAAGGATAGGGTACATCTTCACAAGTTAAAGCCCCTCTTTGCCATATGAATCTGGGTTCCCTGAGACACATTAGGATGCAATGGCCTTGCATTAGAGTCAAGATAATTGAGGACAAGCACCATGGCCAGTGAGGAAATAAACATAGGTATTGGTCCAAAGAACCAAAGTAACAAATCAAGAGCAAAATAGAGGGCTCGAAGACCAAGTGACCAGAAATCACCTCCCCTTATGACAGCTATTTCCACACTACTGACAGGGACAAAACTATCTGGAGTGCTTATCAAATAGTTTGCATGAACAAAGTGTCTTGCTGATTGAACAAAGCATGAGAAAGCTAGAAGGAAGCATGTTAGCAGGCAAATGTACTTGATAGTAATGGTTGTTGGTGTAGTGTCACCATAGATCAATTCACGCTGGAAGAAAATGTTGGAAGTGTTGGCAACCCAAGCTCCAATAAGTGAACTAAGAGTCAAAGAGACCGAGGCCAAGAATGTTGCAGCTGTGGTGTTTGATTGAATTACAGACAGAGCCGTGCTAACATCCCTTTTGTCTGCCTGATCATTACAATGTTAAAAACAATTCAAAGGGTTTTCAATCAAATAAAAGAAAAGGGTCATAAGGATTAATCACTTGCCTGCATAATTCTTTCAACCCAAATTCTTTTGTCATTGTTCTCAAATCCCATGACTGTGGTGTGAGGCTGATTGATATATTTGTAAAGCAGGAAGAGGTGATAAGCAAACATGATTAGCAAACCTGAAGGGACCAAAATTAAATCCAGGTACTCCTTATGGAACTTCATGTTTATGTCGTTGTTCCTTCCTAGGAGTACTGATTGAGGTTTTATTACCAAAATCTGTAGCTATAAATTACAAAACTAGGAGGAATTCCTTTCTCATCCTTCCAATAATTAACAAGGATTATTGACCTTTCATGATTTGACAACCTATGGCAACTTGAAAATTTTTCCAACCTTATCTTATAGAGAATTATTGATTAGTACAACACCAATGAATGGAAGAAAGAAAATGACTTAAGGGAAACAGAAGCTGTTGCCAAGAAGAAACAAGTTTGGTACTCCAAAATGTTGCAATCTGAAAGGGACTAACCATTGACCTTAGCAAGGGTTACCTAAATAGCCGAGGCAAAATACAATATGTTCTTAAATTATATATTATTACCGGTATATATTGTATAATAAATATATTTAGATTACTAACTTCATTAATTATTTTTTTCAGAATAACTTCATCAATTCTTCTACGTAGGTGGTATTTGCAATTTTTTAAACGCCGGCAAAAAAAACTTACTTTACTTAAATTAAGAATAAGCGGGTTAGAAAACTGGGTAAAATCATTTTGAATAACAACACTTAATCCAATATAAATAATAAAAGCATTTAATAACATTATGCTCTAACAGAATACATGATACGATGGTTTATTTTTTCTTTTGAGGAAAAATTCTAGGAAATAATTACATAAATGTGAACTTTTGAGACTTCTCTCTTAACATTCTCATTTTTACATAATGTCAAACTTAACCCACACTTAAATTTCATATATATATATATATATATATATATATATATATATATATATATATATATATATATATATATATATAAATATTAAAAAATAAAAAAAAATATATAAAAATAAATAAAAAAAAAAAAAAAAAAAAAAAAAAAATTATTAAAAAAAAAAAAAAAAAAAAAAAAGGCAAGCAGCCCTTACCAAAACCTCAATCAATTCATTCATACGTTAGTTATATAATTTTGATACAATTTCAATCATTCCCGGTAAATCTTCCGGAGATATTAAAATAATCTATGAGAAGGGATGTAGTGGCAGAAGGGAGAGGGAAAACACTGACATTCCAACATTTGATTCATCAACTATATGCTATTGCACGAACGGCTTTGCAAGACACAACAAACTGGAGTTGTGGACACAAGCACAATTGACATGATTATGTTACACATACATTGTCTTTCACACTTTACGAAGTCCTAATAATTTGTTATCAGGATGTACATGCCAATGGGACAAAGAGAGTTGTTAAGAGGCTTTCCATGAACTGAGCAAGGGGTGCAGGAGATCAAAACTGAAGTTCAGTTAAAAAAAAGTTTCAGTACAAGTCTTGTAAGACATTTGGCAGTGACATTCAGCAAAAAGTGAAACTCTTGATTTATGAGTTCATGCCCAACAGAAGCTTGGTCTACCTTATTTTGGTTCTTTCTCTTAACCATTCTAATTTATGGTTCTCTTTGACAACTAGAATCATGTACATTTCAAGCTAAACTTCGATGTTATTCACATCTCAGATTATGTAGAAGCAAATTAATAGATCGGACTACAGCTTCCAAATTATTAGAAAGATAGCCATGGCCTATTTATAAAGAAAAGCAAAGCCTTTTGGATTTCTTTTTATAACTCAGTCGGAAGCCTTCCGTCTTAGCAAGCCATGCAAATTAAGTCCATTCATCTTAGCAGCGAGAATAAAATCATTCTGCGTCAGCCCACCTGCATAAACATGGATCCATATATGGATATAAACAAATGAATTACGATGTAAAAAATCAAGAAAACTAAGATTAGATTACAGCGAAAAGGAAACTTGGGACAAAGTTAAACAGCGTTGGAAAGAAGCAACATAATGTCCAAGGTAAAGTATACTATAATTGCTCTACTAATATTACAGATGCAAGTTTAATATGTATGTGGCGAAGACCTTTTATTAAAAAAAATTCAAGATATGTAAGCCTATAGGTAACTAAGCAAATGCAATAGCTATGGTATGGACAAACAAAACGACTATATGATGAACTGATTACGTATTTAATTAAAGTTTTAACTTGCATGGACACACAAACAAACATACCCAGAGAAAGAAAATATTTCTATTTTAAAAATTTCTCTCCAGTTAACCTAAAGCTAAAACGTAAGACAACCATTCCTCTTCGGCAATTTTTTTCCTTGCAGTATCACAATACTGCTATATTGGAGGTGGAGACTGCTCGACGGATCGTGTGACAAACTTAAAAATCCAAATGTAATTTTAAAGGAAGCCAAGGAATATCCAGTTTTTCTTTCTCTCCAAATATAGAAAATAAAAGTCATTGGCTTTCCAGAGAAGCAAATTAGTAACATCGCAACCACGGAATTATTTTCTTTTCTTTAACCCTTAAATATATCGGTTAAACGTACTATATATTGAGCTTAATTTGATACATGATGGTGCATATGACAAATAAATAGGAATCCATCTGGACAGAAATCATATCACTGGTAGCCGGCGTTGTGCTTGGACTGCGGGTTTCATTAAACATATTCTCATTACACTGGGCTCCGATTGTTTAGAAGTATTACGTATCAGGCCATAGAAAGAAGAAAATAAAGAATCAAAGAAAAGATTAATGAGTTTTGAGTGAGAAAGGTGAAAATGATTTCATCCTTATTCTGATTAGCGTCTAAAAGACATTTAGACATTCAGTGAAACTAACAAACTACTAAAAACATTTAGCTGTATCAAACTGTCTAAAAAATTGACTAAGACTAAGCTACCCGTAACAGTCACTCTCAAACTGAATGTTTCTAAGGAAGAAACAGTGAGTTTGGACATTAAATGACCACACTGAGACTTGGACATAGCATTGCTGAGAAAATCCGCTACATGGAATTGAGAGGGAAGATGAATGACCCTCACTGCTGTATAACTTTTTCAAGAACAAAGTCAAGATCCAATTCAAAGTTTTTAGTGCAAGAATGGAGTGTAGGAGCTTAAACAGCAACTTGTAGTTCAGTTAGAAGGGACTGAAACCACAATAGATCAATGGTTACGGCAGCAAGTCTGCGGTATTCAGCCTAAGTGCTGCTGCAACACATAACAAATTGCTTCTTAGAAGACCAGGATATCAGATTGAGCCAAAGAAAATAAAATAACCTGTAGAAGATTTCTAGTCATGAGAATGGTCAGAATCACAGAATGCTTGAAACTGCAGGTCATGAGAGACCACATGAGGCAGTCCGTGAAGATATCACAACATGAAGTTAGGTGCTTTGCATATTTCCAATGACGCTCTTCAGGAGAATACATGAATTGGCATACTTTGTAACATAGAACAATAAGCCAGGTCAAGTGATAATAACATATTGGAAAGCACCATCTATCGTTCAGTAAAGAGAAGGACTGGTGTAGTTATAATAAGCTGTAAGCTTGTTGAGGCAAATGAAATATGTTTTGGTCTGAGATAGTATTAGAACACAGGAACACCTCAATACCCTAGTGTAAAGACCCAAAGGTACTTTGTTGTGAATTTCGAAAGGAGCTGTGAGATAAATTGACAGATTTCAGAACTGGAATTTCCAGTTACAATCTTGACAACATAAAATGAATGTCATGAATGTAGAGGTGAATAGAATGAAAGAGAGGGTCACTCTTGGCTGCAATAAAGGCCAAAAAAATTAAGAGCACGACACAGTTTTTGAAAACAAGATCTAGAGACTTGTTTTAGCCTATAGATAAGAGAGCTTTCATTATACGTCAATCTTGCCTAAACAAAATCTTCTAATATTATATTTCTCAGAAACCAGATTTGATTAAATAATTTGAACACAATGACATATTCATACCCACAGAATGCGTCCAAATCTCTATGGTAACATTATTCCAGCCAACAAGATGAAGATCAGGATGATGACCTACATAATAAAACATCATTGTTAAACTTTCTAATTCTCTCATAACATCAATACATTCGGGGGGTAGAGGGGGAGAGAAGTAGAAGGCGGCAGAAAATAATACCTTCAGCTTCAGCAAGATCACCTATTACCCTGAAAAACTGCAATCCTTTGGTAAAAGTCTTCACTTTCCATGATCTCCTCAACTTCAATACACCATCCTCGTTTACCAAATCCCAATCGGCAACCTGATCACTTAATGTTAATAACAAATACATTGATACTTAAATTAACGAAAGTTGAACAAGGTGTTAAATAATGCGGCATAGCGTTGTAGCGGGGAGGTCGTAGCTGACCAAATAACGAGCTGAATAGAAGCGTTGATTAAAAAAGACCTCTAAACGTATGAATGCATTAATTTTGAGTAATTTGTATCATTTTCTGAGACATATGTATACAAAAGTACACATTATATAAAATATGTGAAATCAAATTTAAAATAACGGGTATTTCATAATCCCGTCATAGCATTTTTGAGTTGAACATTTTTAACAACACAATCAACACAAACCTGTGGAAGCAGAGTGCGTGCTTCATCCGGGGTCATGGGCTGCAAGTCCTTTGTATTGCAGGGTACACACTTCTTAGCTGACAAGTCTAAAATAAAAAATAAAAAAATTGATGATCAGAACGTGTTATTATGAAACGCCTAAAGAAGGTAGATAGAGCAGGTCATCGCACCTTTGTTGGTAGTGCAAAATGTAGCGGTTGTGAGAGGTGAAGAGACTCCGTGACATATTTCAGAATTCATTCTAAATTTAACAGAGTGAAATCAGAGCATGACGGAGACATTGTTAAAAAACGAAGAAAGAGATTCAGATGAAATTACCGTCTCCGTGTGTATGAATAATAGGTTTGGGAAAAGGGTTGCAATGATAACTTGGCGGCGGCGGCAACAGATAAAGGTAGAAGAGGGTGGCGAAGAAGAACAAGGCGATTCATTTGGTAGAAGCAGCGCAGCATAGAGGCTTAATACGAAGTGTTCACTTCTATTCTCTTACGTTTTGAGGGCGTAGGCGTTCAGAAAGCAATTAAGTTGTTTTACATTTTCTGTTTTTATTTCCTCTTTTGCCCTCTCTCAGAAGGGATAAGTAGAAAAAAAAAATAGTGAAGGAAGTACCATTTGTGTCCCCCTGAAAATATTATCTCATTGGGCTTTCTGATTATTTCAGTAACACGAGATGACAAAACTTCCAGATAGATTTTATCTCAATTCGAAGACTAAGGCCATGTTTGAACGAAGGGATAGATTTGAAAGAGTATAAAGATAGATTTGTGTGAATTTAAGGAGATAAATATTTGTGTTTTTTTGAGTTGATTTAAAGAGTAAAATGAGTAAATTTGAAGATAGGTTTTATGAAAGTTAGCAAGTGATTTGATTGATACGATGGATTAAAAAAAGTTTAATAAAGTTACAACTGAATAAATTAAAAAGTTAAAATTTAAAAATATTTTAATTATAATAATAAATAATAATTAATATTTAATATTTAATAATTAATATAATAACTATTATTAATAATGTATTATATGATAATAAAATGTGAGGACAAAAATGTAAAGTTTGATATATCACTGCAAATCATCGCATTTGTGGTGAGATTGAATTGTGATGTATTTTCTCAAATTCATCCGTGCGTTTCTTTGCTCATTTCTTCAAAAAAACAACGATTTGTATGTTAATCTGTCTCTTCAAATCAATTTAAATAAAGGTATCCATTGAAACGAACACGGCATAAGGGTATGTTCTTTTGGATAGATTTATTTGGGAGAGAGGGAGAGTAAAAGATTAAAATAATTAGAGAGTGAAATTGGTGTTGTTTTTTTTAAGAGATTTGAAGGTGATTTTTGAGTGGATTAGAGAGTGAAATTTGTGAAAATTTGTGAGTGATTTGATGGAAGTGATAGATAAAAAAAAATTTAATAAATAAAAAATAAAATTGACTGAATTACCCTTGTTAAAAATATGAAATGAATTTTAGATGAGTTAATTTTTTTAACATTATTATTCATTAATTTTGAAAAAAATAATATTTATTTTTAAATAATGCCTTTACTTTTGAAAAGAAAAATTAAATATTTAGATATTAATTATTAGTGTGAAAAAATAAAGTAATTTTTTTTTTGACATAATGAATATTTAATTTGAAAGCATTTTTTATCTTTTAAATTAGGGTTTTTTTTTTTAAAAGTGTAACTTTCACCTGCTAATCTCTTTACATGAGAGAAGATGGAAAAGAATAGCAATCCTGCATTTCCCCTCTTTCCATCGCCTACAAATCAATTAAAAGGAACGTGAACAAATATTCAAATCCTCGCTTGCTATTTTTTTCAAACAGTAAATCTGTTTAAAAGAACATGACCTAAATAATAAATAAAATGTATTTTTTTAAGCTTAAAACGAAAATTGTTATGCTATTTTAATTATTTTGGTTATAATATGAAATACGATGTTATCTTTTAGTAGAAAATGTCCTTAAAATAAATCACAGTTTATTTTAATTTTTAAAACTTTATATTGTAATTGGCGTATTTAATTTATGGTTCCATTTTTCCTCCAGAGTTGTTAGAGCTGTGTTTTTAAGGGGAAAAGAACATGACTTAAAAGATTAAGTTGGCAACGAAAAAAACCTTAAGAAATTAAAGTTTTACAACAAAATTTCCAATAACAAATTAGAAAACACTTCTGTATTTTAAGAACGCCAACGTGACTTCAGTAAAAAAAAAAATACACTTTTCTAACAATTTCTAATACTTATGTAGCCATTTATTTTAATGTCTTTCTCTCCTAATTTAATATGTTTTTATGAACTATAACCAATTGTCTTAAAAGGAATATTTTTCTAGTGTGGAATACATAATAAACGTTTCAAAAATCAGCTTTTAGAAAGTATTTTAACATTATAGATTTTCGTTTTTGGAATGTTACAAAATTAAGTGAAAACTGTCGAAATTACAAACTATTAAATCTGCTGAGAGATATAAATAATTAGTTAAAAACTTATAAAATATATTCGAAAACATATGAAAAAATAATAATTAGTTTAAAAATCATATCAATATGAATTTATGATTAAAAACAATACGAGAGGAATTTTACTATTTGTCGCATATTTCCTCCATCTATACCAGTCTTTTGTTTAGATCAACCACAGATTAAGTCTGTGTTGTTTTCAATGTTTCAATTTCATGTGCAGTGTTCAATCTTATCATATTATGTGCAGTGTAGAAGAAGTTGAGACTTAGTCAAAATAATACAACTCTGCCATGAAATTCAGCTTTGATATACCCACAAAGAAAAGAGAGAACATACTGGGTTTCAAATAAACACAGTTACACACTGCAACGAGACATAGTTATGCAGCAAATACAGGAGATAGAATATTCACATCACAATTGTGAAGATCAACAGAAACTTTGACACACAACAGTGCAACAAGAATACAGAATACATATTATTAGAGTAATTCAAGGATAAACTTCAATGAGGGATCTCATACCAAAGATGTTTGTTATCTTGTAATGACTAAATCCAGCTTCCAAGAAGAGTTTCTCCCATTCTTTTTCTTCTCTCTCCTTCCCAGTGACCACAATCATCATTATCATATCAAAAAACAGCTTTGCTTCGGTCAATTCATGATTTTCATTCTTTTGACCAACCACTATGTCTATGATAATTACTTTCCCTGCCTTCCCCTTCTTTGAAACAGCTTCTTTGCATTTCTTCAGTACCTTAACGCATTCTTCATCACTATAAGCATGCAACACTAACTGCGACAAGCATAATTAACCAAATTAAAATATCTTCAAATCCAACTTAACATAGAGTTTTGTAAAGATTAGCAAGCTGCATACATACCTTAAGAAGAACAGCATCTGCTGAAGGAATAGACTGAAACATGTCACCTCCAACAAACTTCAAACTGGTACTGTCAGACAAATTTTCAACAACATGTGGAAGATCAAGCACGGTCCATTGCAAATTAGGCAGTGATTCACAAACTATCTTACCTACACCTCCTTTACCACCACCAACATCAACCAATGAATTCAGTCCCTCAAAAGCAGATTTACAGTTTTTCATAACCAAATTCACCATCCCAGAATCACTGACCATTGCTTCATTGAAGAGGCCGTTAAACTCTTGGTTTTGACTCAAGTACTCCCAGAAACTCATCCCAAACGCAGTTTCACAGGGTGTGGTCTCATTTCTGTGAAACCACTCAGGCAATGATTCTGATGAGTGAACCAGAGCCGGATGAAACATTGCTCGAACAAAAGGAGACAAGGTTGGAACATTGTCCTTAAGGAGTAGCCTTGAAGAAGGTGTGAGATCATACCCCACTTCTTCCGTATCATCTTTCACAACCTTGGTGGTGGCAAAGAAGCCAGCATGCACCAGCACGCGCATGAGTCTGTATACATGACCAGATTTTGTTAGTTGAATCTGAAGTGCCAAGACCAACTCGGGGAGAGTAATAGGTTGGCCATTCTTGAAGATTGCGTCTGGTATTCCCAAGTGAACTGCACTTTTGAGGCACATGGAAGATACGAAACTGTAAGTATACTTGTATAAATGAGCCTGAGCCTCAAACAACTCTTCAACATCCATCTTTTCCATAATTCTTTGCTTCGCTAAATCCTTGTGCTTTTATGAGACAAGACAACCAAAGCCGACTGAAATTTGTGGTCTGAATCAATTTACTGTTGTTCTCTACTGTTCATTTATTTGACTTCTGTGACTTCTGTTCATTTATTTTCTGAGTGACTTCTGACTTTTCTATGAATGAAACAAGTGTCCTTTTTTCTGTTACCGAAAGCAACGGTGTCCATGGAAAACCTAGAATAAATAATTTCGTCCAAATTAGATTAATTACAACAAACTCCGGTCAAAATAGTTTAGTATTGGTAATAAAAAATTTCTTAATTGCGTTGACGTTAAGAAATGTATTGTTTTAGTATTGAATCGATACAGTTCATTCTGGAAAACTAAACTAAAAGTAAATATAAATATCGGTCATTTTCCTTCGCAGTTCTCAATCATGCCGGTTATTGAATATTTTATAAAGGCTTAAGAAAGCAGTTATCGGATATTTTATATAAAGCTTTGACTAAGCTGCAAATACTTTTAATGGAATCTTTATCGATTTTTTTAAGTATATTGAATATTTAAAATGTTTACATTTTTAATGTTAATTTATTTTTGTATTAATAGTGTCACATGTTATTATATTATCATATTGTTATTAATCTGTGCATTGTATTATTATTTTTGGAGATATTAATTTATACTTGTTCGATCAATTTTTGGTGAATCAAATAATAACATGAAATTTGTTTTAATAGGATTAGCGATCAATTATTTTTTGATTTAGATTATTATAGTGTTTATGATTGTCAAAACAAGCGACCATTTTGTCTCATCTTACTTTTAGTTTATGAAAAATGGAAAAAAACGAGCTAGCCCACCACCGAAAAACGAGTTAGATACTGCAACCCGTCTTGCCTCAGAGTATGTTGGTGGGTCGACAGATAGGCAAGTTGGTCCGTCACTTTTTAAAAAAAAAATTGTTTATAAAATTAATTTATATATATAAATTTGTTTATATAATATAGAAAATTTATTTATTTTTTATTTTTAAACATAATATAAATAAAAAGGCTAGCGGGCTAAGACGTCTTCGGCCTGTCAGTTTAGCATATTAGATAGACTAGATCACAACAGGTTAACGGGTTGGAAACTCCAACCCAGTTCGTCCTTTAAGTGGCGGGCTAGTTCGACGAACTTGATCCGCTTTGACATGCCTAATTTTAATTCAGAATTACATAATTAATGTAAAATTTATATATAAATTATTTATTCTGTGCATCAATTTCAAAAATATATTTAAAATTATTGAATTGTCAATTTATGTCAATATAAATAAAAGAATTATGTATTTCTTTTGAATAATCATATTTTCTTGTTTTTAGATAAATAGTGTAAATGTATATTAAATATTCTAAAAAGATATGGTGAAGATGAAGATAAGTATAGAGGAACTGCTTGAAAAAACCGAAAAAGTAAAGTGCAAAAACATAAAATACAGGAAAATAAATTACCAAAAATAAAACCGAAGTTTATATAATAAATATGCGAGAGCGAGGACCCAAATTACGATAAACATCATTAAATTAATCATTATTCTATTCACAACCTTCTGAAAATATTGTGTTGTGAATAGAATTTATCACATTTTTTTCTCTATATAAACAACCTATTTATATTTTATCCGTTTTTATGGCCTTTAAATCAGAATAAAATAAAATAATTTACAATAATTGTCTAAAAATCATTCATGCTGTGCTAGTTATGTCTAGGTTCATGTCTTGCAGCAGTTACTACATGCCTTTAACTTTCCTTTTGATCTCGTATACTTAATTTTTCAATTTTTTCTAGCAAATGTCTTCATCAATGTATTTTTTGAGCTCTCAATCATTATTCAATTTTCAATCATATGACTTTATTTTGATTCACTGTGTTTTCTTAATTTTCTCCTTTATATCTTCATCTTTGTGATGCACTTACTTTCTTTTTTATATATATATATTTACATTAGTACCTTGTTCGATCTTTCGATTTCGATATCATAAATAATTATATAATTCTAAATTAATATGTTTATGTTATTTTCATATTTTATTAGTAAATTTATCCTTTTATTGTTATTATGTAAATGATAATTGATAAATTTTGAGTGTTATTTATCTTTTATTATTTCAATAAACTTTATTTTCTTTTTTTAAGTTTTTTTATAATCAATATAATGATGTTCCTCTTGTTTTTGCGTACATATTTTTTTTTTACTATCTCTGTTCTTGAGATAATTATTTATTAGATAAACAAATTTAATATTATTTATCTTTTAAGTATTTGCTATTACTATTTTAAGTTTATCAATGAGTTTGTTCATAAATAAATATTTTTTATTAACCTTTCTTTTATATTTTTTTGATTGAGGATTTGAAAATTAAATAACATTCACTACAAAATAAGCTAAATGTGTTTTAAGACATTAAATAAAGCTTTTGCTCTGCTCATTCTTATCGCATATTTTCATGTTTTTTTTTTTCTTATCATAAGTTCACGAGGTCTATTGGTGTTATATGAAACTAATAACTAATTTGTTAGTTTATTTTTAAGAAAACCATTTATAACAAAACAAAATTCTTTAAATATATTTTTATTGACATTTTGATACATTATTACTATTATAGCGAACATTCTAAATTATGTAATTATACAAATTCTTTATAATTTAATTATTGTTGTTTTTTTATCAATTTAGTTGTTGTACTTTAATTGTAATATATATGTGTCTGTTTTGTTTTTGTCAATATACATAAGTAGTTTCTAAGATTATATAGTATTATTTTGGGAAGGTAAAGGAAGACTTATTTTTTAAGATGTTATGCTAAATCTTTTTAAGATGTTTTGTAATGTGGTTTAATTATGTACTTTTTTTCTGTATATGGGTTACAGCACTCCTTATATAAATATATTCGTTGTTAATAAAAAAATATAAATTTTTTATAATTTTGATACTCGAATATTGATTATTATTTTCACAAGGTGTTGAATACTTCATCAAATTTAAGTAAGATTTCGATTTTTAAAAGTTAAATTTATAGTCATTTTAGAATAAAAATAATAGACACTTTGACTTTTCTTAACTTCGGTCTCCCCTTAATTGGTTCTATGCGGAAGAAGAGTGTAAAAGACAAATGATGTATTGAAAAGATGGAGAGAAGAAAAGTAAAAGTCATTTTAAATACCAGAAGCCAATACAAAAATTAAAATAAATGAAATAGAAGGCGTGTATACATTAAAAAAATAAGTGTAAATAGTAAGAATGAAACGGTGTATCCGTGAACCACCTAACCAAGGCTTTGAAAAATGTTTATTTTGGGTTTAGGCCACGTTCTGTTTTTTGTACAAGCAGATATAAGTTATAACGGTGCACGAGGAGCACCCATCAGATAAATTCTGGAATAATCCCCCTCTCTTTAAGTTATTAAAATCTTAAATTATGGGTTTGTTTGATTTGGTAATGGATTAGCTTTTCATAACACTAACAAATGTGAACTCGTCACATTAGTAGAACATGCAATATTTTATGTATGACTAGATTAAATTTGTGTTCTGATTTATCCAATCGTCTCATATCTTTTAAGAATTGAGGTTAAACGTAATTTAAATATTTTTTTCTTCTTTGATTCTTCGATGTATCTTTTAAGGACAAAATTGTAATGAAACTTTATACTTTTTAAAAGAGACAATACCTTAGGAACGCATTGATTAATCCTAATGATAGTGTCGGACTTGTAGTTGAAACACCTATAAATATTGATATTTTTTATTTTTAGTATTAAAAAAATCACAATATTATTGGTTATAAGTTGGTATTAAGCTGGATTTGAGTAATATGAATAAAAAGGTGGTAGAAAAATACTATAAAAATAAAGTGTTGATTTGAGAATTTTTACAATGACCTTACCATCTTTTTATTGTATAAAGGACTCTAAGTTGCCTGACAAAACTGTGATGAAGCTCTACAATACCTTTAAAGCGCGATGATTAATCATAACGATGTTGACTTATAGTCAAAACACCCTTAAGTATTGGTACATTTTATTTTTATTACTAGAAAATTCATAATTTTATTGGTTCTAAATTGATATTCAACTAAGTTTGAGTAATATGATCAAAGAAGTGATAAAAAAATACTATAAAAATAAAGAGTTGATTTGAGATTTTTTACTATGATCATGTCTTTTTTTGATTGTACAGAGAACTTGGGTAATTATATATTACTTAAGGGTCTTTTCCAAAAAATTGTATGAAGAAATTTGTAATTTTTGTGAAAAAAATTATATAGGAAGTTGTTTTTTCTAAAATTATTGCACAAGATGGTTTGTGCGAGCAAAATTGCACTAGATGATTTAAAGTTTATTCCATAAAAAATGCATAACAAGGTTTGATATTTTTCACACAAAAAGGTTAGATGAAGGTTTATTGGTTTTGCTATAAAGATTGCTTATTGATACATGGTGTATTTTTATTATTACTCTTATTTGGGAATATAATTTCATTTTAAGAGATTACTTTTTATTGCGTTATTTGAAATAGTAAATTTTAAAATACAATATTTATATTCAGATGATGCATTTTATAATTCAAAATAAAAATGATAAATTAAAAGATAAAATTGAAAATTTTAAATATACAAAAAGTGCATGATGAAATTTTGTAAGTGCAAGGAAGAATTAATATTTATAAATGAATATATTCACAAATAAATTGTGGTAAGTTTAATCCTTATTACTAATAATTCAGAGAAATAATATAAATTTAAATAAATTTAGGAAGTAGAAAAAAAGAGATTATGGTTCAACTCCTCCACTAAAAAGAACTAATAATTAAAAACTAACAACTACTTACCAATTACTCAAAAATAAAAATAAACTCAAATAAAATATTTTTATCAACATCTCTTTTATATTAGCTTGATTGAAGAATTGATAATTAAATATTATCGAGGTCTATTGGTTTTATATGAAACTAATAATTAATTTGTTAGTTTTATGACAATTTTTTTCTTTAAATTTGTTTTAATTGATATTTTGATACATTATTACTACTGTAACGGACATTCTAAAATGTAATAATGCAAATTCTGTATAATTTTGATACTTGATTATTGATTATTGTAATAATGGAAATTAAATAACCAGAGTTTGTTTTTCAGTTTGCATTTTGCAGAGGGGTGAGGGGAAACAAAGAGTTGCGGAAGTGTGAAAATCAAGGCGATGCTGCCATTGACTTGAACACGTTGCGTTCTTGGTCTCCAAGGAAACCAGCCACCTTAAAAGAACTCCAATAATATATAGCATTTGGTGTGTGTATGATTCATCATTTGATTTGAATTGATTATATTGAAGTTGAGGAATGGTGCTCCCACTCTTGAAACTCGGAACGCTGGCCTTGAAAACCCTAAGCAAACCCGTCGCCAGTAGATTGAAGCAGCAGGCGGCTCTTCACCCCAGGTTCCGCCAACTCATCGTTAACATGGCTCAGGTTCCTTCCATTCCCTCCAAATTTAATTCTTAATGCACCTTTTCCGCTCATTCGTTCTTCATTTATTGATTTACGATTTTGGGGATCAGTCAAATCATCAAATCACCACGAAGATGCAACGGCGCATCTACGGTCACGCCACCGATGTTGAGATTCGGCCCTTGAATGAGGAAAAGGCTGTTCAGGCTGCGGTTGATCTTATCGGAGAACTCTTTGTCTTCTCGGTCAGTGATTTTAATCTTGCATTTTGCAAAACAGTTTGCAGCTATTATGATGTTGAATTTGCCCGTGGTTTTACTCTGGAAACAGAGTTTTGATCAATTTTGTTGATTACTTGTGTCGAGTTACCTCTTTTATGAAATGTCTCAGGAGTATGAATCTATTAGTATTGTTTTGTTCTGTTTTCACGAAAAAACAGAATAGTTGTTCAGTCAAGTATTGAATTATATGTTAATTATATTTCTTCCAGTTGGATCGTTATTCTTACAAAGTCATTTTAAGTTTAACTCCACCCTACAAATTGACTGAATAGTAGACGTGGGATCACCAACACCGTCTCTCTCATGATCACAGAGACATTTTGAATGTGAGAAATCCTACCAAATTGACTTAAAATATGAGATTTGAATTACTTATATACCAATACCATAATTTGTCTTATCCGTAACGAGTTCTCCAACAGTTATAAATTTGGAATTTGGAGCGTCCAATATTAGTGTGCTCATTTTCATTTGAGTTGACATTATAGGCTTTTGGAATTTGGCAAAACTATAGAATTTGATATAGGTACTATAATACTTTGTTTTGATGATCTTCAGAGGGAAAAACCAAATTATGCTATGCACAAAAGCTATAAGAACAATTGATACAAGTAGTCGATTTCAATTTAGTGGTACTTTTTTCTCAGTTGTTGGATTATATTGAGTTATGACTGTTCGCCCAAAAATAAAAGGGATCGAGTAATGTCTGTTCAATATTCAGATAAATGGTTACAGGAAGTATTCCAAAAGAAGACAAGTTGGCAGAGAGGAAGAAGAGAGGAGTTATTGATATAGGAAATTGATTACTCAAGTATTTTTTTAATGGTAATTAAACAAATATTCTTACAAATTTGAAATAAGAATGTGCTCATGATCAAAGGGCCAGATAAAATGCTTCTGAGTTGTTGTGATTTTAAAGCTAAATGTTTTCATCTTAGTTTAAAGATTCTTTCTCCAGAATTGTGCTTTGCAAACCAGAGAAGTATAGATTATGGACTTTTAAGAACACAAGACCTCTGGGGCTTGTTATTAGTTAGTTGGCTCGTTAAAACAAGCAAAGATCACGATGATAACCACTACAACAAAACAAAAAGAGACCCTGTTATTGGGAATATTTTTCCTCTCAAACGCAGGATAGGAGAATGTGAATTATTTTGTTATGTTTATACCTAAATAATATGTACTCGGTTTTGCCATTTATTGTTTGCTGATTTGGCCATGTACTATACTCATAGGTTGCAGGAGTTCTCTTGATCTTTGAGGTACAAAGAAGTTCTAGATCTGAGGCAAGGAAGGAGGAGCTACGAAAAGAAGAGCTTGGGGTAATTTCAAATAATAATCTCATGCAAATAGTTTTAACATTATGTGATTCCTTTGGTTTCAAATCTGTCAAGTTCTCTTTTTCTTAATTTAAGTTGTTATTTATTTATTTTAGTCTTTTTTTCAAATTATTTTATTCTTTTTTTTTATATGTTATTTCCTCCTATTTTTAGTTTTCTATCATGCTTCCTAAGTTCATATGCTAAACATATTGCATGTATTATCTGCTCCCTTTTTCCAATATAAAGGAGGATTTTATACCAATACCATATCATCTTGTGATACTATAGTTCTTTGCTTGATCACGGTTTTTACTGAAATCAAACGACTTGATCAAAATTGAATACATGATTAATTTCTTCTTGTGGTGTTACTATTATTGGAGAATTATTCCCACTTTATGCTGAAGATTTTAAAAAGAATCTAGTGGCTTGTGTATTCTCGTGTTTAGTTTTAACTTGTAATAATTAATCTTTCAGGTAAACAACTAACAAAATTGCTGGTAGTTCAGACCTAACTGTTTTACAGCTTTACTTATATAACCTAGGTAGGAGCAGCTGAACTGTTTCACCAGTATCACTGTGAGTCATAAGAAAAGTTCTAGAGGGCTGAGCGGAACCTATGATAGGTTATTATACACAGGATTTCATATTTGAAGATTTCTAGAGACACAATTTCAAACTTTCCATTTTTTGATTGATTCAAATCCTACATTTTTCGGTTGGTGCGTTGATTCCTTATTACATCATTCTTGCCCAAAGGTTTCCATAATGTTTCGTGATGAGTATTTTATTTAAAAACTTTATTTGGCATGGCTAAGTCGACAGTCATTCTAATTAGTAAACTTGAGAATGATGTACATAAGTGGCTTGTAGTAGGCCTTTTTGTGAAAACTCTAAAAGAGGACAATATCAAGGTTTTTGTCAATGTGTTGTATGTTGGAGTGGATATTGTTAAGAGTCTGAGTTGTATAAAACAAGGATAGTTTTTTGGCTAAGCAGTTTATTTATTTTAATAAATAAAACCACACTAAACAACTCATTGTATTCACCGTCATTGGTCCCAATTCAGGCTAACTGGGAGAAGTTATTTAATAGTCAAAATTTCATATTTAAAATTCTCACAACGTTTGCTTTACTTTAGGCTGTGAGGCAAAAAAATGAGGACTTGGCAGAAGAAGTGGAACTTCTTAAGCAAAGAATTCAAGAACTGGAACAGATGGCCAGGGGACGAGGATTGACTGGCATTTTAAACCTCAGACAAGGTAATAAAGAAAATGGAAAGGCGGAGAAAACTGCTTGAGCTGATGAGCTGATAAACAGTATAATTGTTTATGACATTTTTTCATTCGTCTTCGCGATGAATGTCAGGCTTAATCTCTGATTCATTTGAGAGTCTCTTCAAGAGTAACCTATTTTTTACACATTCATTTGCTTTTAGTGTAAGATTTTAATTATCTTTCTGCGTTAGGGATAACTCGCACATTGAAATTGTATTGCCCCAAATAAGTGGCATCGACTGTATAATTCATTGAGGAGGCTAAAGAGGTGACGCTATCAATTGAGCATAAAATGCGTCATCTCAAATATACCTTTTTCCTTCTCAAGTCCACTTGTTATTATTCTTTAAAAAGAAAAGAACATTCGTTTTTCATGAATTCACTTTCTCTCTCTTTCACCACAAATGATCAATTGACCTTGCAGCTGTGGTGTGTTTGGATTTATCTGCAAAATGACAAGGACCTCATGTCCTGATTAGTTTAAACATGCTGTAGAATTTATTTCAGCAATTGATATGTGTTTGAGTATGAAGTTTGGTGACAAGATACCCATCCACCGCATTTTATCGTCAAATTGATTGCTAGCACAACCACCCACCCCACTATACCCTCTTCTATCTATGTTTGGATTGGGAAAATACCGGGTTATGGACATGACATGTGGATGGATGGTCCGACCGAATGATAAACCATGGGATGCAGGTGGATATGGTATCCATTCAGCAGTGCCCCTGTAAAGCTCTTCCATTAAGAGAGGCATCAAAACAGGAATATGTTGGACGGTAGTGGAGGAACACTTTATTCTTTCCTTACCCTCGTTTCTTTCATCCATTCACCCAATAGAAGATTTTCGTCTTAATTTGTTTTATTTGCCAACAAAAGAGGAATCTCTGTTTTCTCTTTATTTTTTTGTACAGTTTATCATTATTTCCTTCATTTCTTCTCTCCCTTTTTTATACCATATCCTTGAAACAAATAGTTGCAGGAAAAAAAAGACCATTATGTAAAACCAATGGGGAAATTTGAATAAAGAATAAAAGGGAAAACTTGTTTGGTGAGCTAATTCCCTTTTCATTAAATTAGACCAAAAGTCCTTATATTCTTCATATGTTAATTATTATTGTTGTACAGAAAAAGAAGTTTGGTTTTCGTTTTTGCAATGTTTTTCATGACTCGTAACTAAGAAATAAAGCAATATGTCCATCCTTTAATCGGAAGAAGAAACGTTGGCAAAATTATCAACTTTGTAACAATCAATTGATGGACCACTTTTTGTGTGATCTATTCGAGCTATACTCGGTAAGTGACAATATTGGGGTAGTTATGGGACAACGACATCCTGTATAGCAAATGGGACAGATCGAGTAGTAGTTTTCTTGTACTTTAATAGTTGGATAAATATTTGTCTTGTATTTATTTTTTTTGGGTATTTATTATGTGGGTATCCACATAATTTTTTAATATCCACGAATATTTACAAAAAAATAAAAATAAAAATTTAACAACATAATTTAATGATAAATTCAAATAAAATACACTACATAACATTCATAAATTTTAAACAAAATTCAAATAATCCATTTAAATAGTATTGAATGACAATTTATAAAGAAATGATTTTATTTTTGAAGTAATTGATAAAAAAATAACTCATTCATAATTAATATGTTAATAATTTAATTATTTTTTTAATTTAAATTAGAGTATAGTGGATACGGGGTATCACGGATGGGATACTATGATACCCGTACCCACCCTGTTAATATGCGGATATAAAAAATATCCGTACTCATTATATGCGATATACATTTATAATATCTATTTTTTATCCGTTACCAGTTTTATCCGCGAATATTCGCAGGTACGAATTTTGTTGATATCCCTAATTGCAAGAGAAAAATATTTTTTTGTACTTTTAAAAGGCCTTTTTAATTTTACGGTAAGTATTATGTTTTATATAAATTTTTGGCAAGATGTGTTTTACGTTTTTATGAAATTTCAAATAAATCAAATACGTTATCCAATTGTTTTTTTTTTATTATATCCGTTACTTTAAAATTTTAGCATATTTTTTTAGGACGGAAAGTTGATGATGACTTTAACATGTAAATTTCATTATTAAAGTGAATTTGGTTAGAAGTTAAGACGGTTATTCATGTAAATTTTAATATATTATTATTATTAAAATTATCAAAAAAATGTGTAATTTTTTGTGGAATCTAAAAATATATTTAATGTTTAGAAGGACAACAATAGTACATTTTTTTTTAGATAAGGTATTTAATATTTTAATAATTTTACATGGATCCAAAACTTTATTATCCTAAATTTTGTGCCTCTTTTGTTATGTTATTTTTTGTGATAATTGATAGCGTTTTACTTATTAATAAATTTTTAAATATATGTAATATAATAGTACTTGTCAATAACTATTATGACCATTTTACACCAAATTATTAGCCTAGTTCCATTAGAACAATTGAAATATATTAAAAATATACCACAATGTAAATATGTTTACCATATCTTTCTAAAAAAGATATACCGTAATGTGAGTAAAAGATTTGCAAATTATATTTTTGAACCCAGCTCATAGATTGAAAAATTTATGACTTTGTAAATATGGAAACTACAAATAAAATAATGGAGGTTATAACCGTTATTTCGGGTAAGACATTGGGTATATTTAATATTATTTATGCAGCAACATATATTCTTCAATCTTCAAGTCACTGTAACTGCAATGTCTCTATGCTTTTTTCTGTTCTGTGGTTGTCCCCTTTCACACGCTGATCTCACCTGTTGAGAGAGGGAGGGAAGGGGAGTTTCTCTCTCTTCTCCCTTTCCATCTCTTTATATGAGTTTCTCACCTTAAATCTTATTCTGAAGCTAGAGAGTATTGAACCTTCTAAGTTCTATCTTTAATAGAAAATTTGGAGTCTCAGGTGAGTGTGCATGAATTTCTTTTTCTGAATCGGGTCTGGGTCTCTTGGTTAAAAACTGCGATCATGACTTTGGTCGGTTTTGCTTTCCAGCATTAGTTGTGTACTCGTGTTCATTCGTGTTTTATGATGCCTTGTTCAATGTTTTTTATTGGTTAATCTTTTTTTATTTCCTTATTTCATTTTGTTCAAGTTGTTTCTAGATAATTTTGATCTGTATTTCTGCTTTTGTTTTATCAGAATACGAGCTCGTGATCCTGCCATTTTGTTTTTGGTTAATAAATTGAAAATGGGGGGTGAATCTTTTACTATGATTTGACTTAACTTTGTGATGTGGATGTTAGAATCTTGGTTTTAGAATCTCTGGACTTTTGGGGTGGGGTGTGTGAGCTGGAATATGCTCCTGATCAATGACAGTGATCATGATAAACTTTTTAATCTTCTCTCTTTCTCCGAGTTTTTATGTGGTGGACTGAAACTTGGTTATATTGGTGATCTTAGAGGTTTTATAGGAAAAAGGACTTGAAGTTTTTGTGATGAAGAAAATTTCCAAGAGCAGCTGCAAGTCCGCATCACACAGACTCTTTAAAGACAAGGCAAGGAACCATGTTGATGATCTACAGGTCATGTTCTTGGATCTGCAGTTTGCAAGAAAGGAGAGCCGCACGATTGATGTGGCACTCCTTGAGGAGCAAGTCCATCAAATGCTTCGTGAGTGGAAGGCTGAGCTCAATGAGCCTTCTCCAGCTTCTTCTCTGCAGCAAGTAAGTTTTTCCAATTGTGAATTTGTGGCTGACACATATGAACTTTGAATGACAATATTTCTGGTGAGGAATGATACGAGTTTTTGTATGGTTAACTATAGGGTGGTAGTCTTGGTTCATTCTCGACCGATGTCTATAGGCTATTGCAGCTCTGTGAGGAGGAAGACGATGCTACTAGTCCATTAGTTGCACCTAAGTCTGAACCTAATGATCAAACTATGCAGGCTGAAGCTAGGGTCATAGTGCAAGAGGTCTGTGTCCTCTTCCTTTTGTGATTATTCATCCTTTTGGGCCATAATTCATCTATTTTGAGCCTTATTTAAAATTTGTAGATACAATAATGTGTACTTCAGAATGGTTGGTATCTTCTAATGCAAACTAAAAATTAAAGATAAAATAATTTTGGATATCGGCCATGATTGTCATGAATTTCTTGGTTTAACTGAAATCAGGGCCACCATGAACAAGAATTTCTATTACTTAAAGAATGCAAACACTCAGCAGTAGGAGTTCCCAACATGGCAGTAAACAACTTGGACGGACCTGGTTTAGAATTTCATCAATTTGAATTCAGTAAGGACTTGGATCACAGTTTTTATGCTGGTACAGGATTTTGTGAGGAAGGTGGTGTTCCTCATATATCTAGCTATCTTCCAAGTGCGTGTCCTCCTCCTTCTGCTTTCCTAGGTCCAAAATGCGCACTTTGGGACTGTCCAAGACCTGTTCAAGGGTTGGAGTGGTGTCAAGATTATTGCAGTAGCTTTCATGCTGCTCTTGCTTTAAACGAAGGACCACCAGGCATGACCCCAGTTCTAAGACCTGGGGGAATTGGACTCAAGGATAACTTACTTTTTGCTGCTCTTAGTGCAAAGGCACACGGAAAAGTTGTTGGCATCCCTGAATGTGAGGGAGCAGCAACTGCCAAATCTCCATGGAATGCACCTGGTAATTTAAACTTGATGTCTCATTATCACATAAAAACTATATTTTTATGTACTTTGTGTGATCTATGACACTGTAAAATAAAAGTTGAGAATAACATTGTTGTTGTTCAAGTACTTAAATAATGTCTCATTCGCTTGCAGAACTGTTTGATATTTGTGTTCTGGAGGGTGAGACTATTAGGGAGTGGCTTTTCTTTGATAAGCCTAGAAGGGCTTTTGAGAGTGGGAACAGAAAGCAGAGGTCACTGCCGGATTATAGCGGGCGTGGATGGCATGAATCTAGAAAGCAAGTGATGAATGAGTTTGGAGGGCTGAAGAGATCTTATTACATGGATCCTCAACCTCTGAACCTTTTTGAATGGCACCTTTACGAGTATGAAATTAGCAAGTGTGATGCATGTGCCTTATATCGGTTAGAACTGAAGCTTGTTGATGGGAAAAAGAGCTCAAAGACAAAGATCATAACAGGTGATTCGGTTGCTGATCTGCAGAAGCACATGGGAAGCCTCTCTGCTGAGTTTCACTCTGATAGTAACAAACGTTCTGCCAAAGGTAGTAGAACAAAGCTTGGCATAGGAGGTGGTGTTTATTCAGCTTCTAACAGACCTGCTCTACTAAATGCACCTTATCAATACGGCTTAACTGCACCATATGACTTTGTTGTTGACAACACAAGTGACTATATGTGACATCATTAATCTTGCATAACTTTCCCTTTTTCGTCTTAGGAACAACAAGACAAGGTGGTTTTTTTTCCTTGTCAAAACATTGTGAATAGTTCATTCTCACAGGAGTACTGCATTATAGAGGTGCTGGATACAAAATTCTAACTTGGGAAGATCACCAACAATTGGTGAGTGTTAGAAATCATCAGCACAACGTTGCAGTAATTCAGTATGCAGGAGTTAGATGCAGTCTGCAGGACAGACTTTCTAGGGAACATGACATTGGCTATGTAATAATGTTTCTGTCCCTTGATGAAAATCTGATCTTTAACTCAGAAAGGGAAAATAAATCTTAAAAAATCGACATAGATAATCATCTGCTTTGTTTTATATTTCCTTTCATTGGTAAAAAGGGACTTCTATCTACATACAGAATTGGCATCTGATATGGTGGTGATTGTTGCAAATATAGTAATTATATTTTTAGTTCCTCAGATTCATTTATTTTTATTCTTATAATGTTGGTTATTAACTGTTTAGTAGGATTCATCTATCTATGTATTTGTTGGAAGTGCACTTTACCAGCATGCTCAAAATTATTTAGGGATTTAGGTTGGTCTTCCTTTGGGATAAGCACAATACGAGTCTCCAGAAGTAATAGCTACTGAAATACTTTTATCTTAATAATTATTTTCACTTCAATTGCAGATATAAAAAGGTAATATTTTTTTAATGTGCATTGACGATAAAAATAATTAAACCAAACATCTTACCTGAACTTGAAAAACCTTACTGAAAGAATCGTTTTTGGGTGAGCTGATATATCACTCTCTTCAAACATTTCAAGATATATAAGAATGATCACTACATTATTTTAAGTTTTTTATTTTATCTTGCTTATTTTCTTTTATACTTTTATGATCTTTATTACAATTTAAATGCAATATATAGATTTATATTGACTATATCAAGATAATTCATTTCTTATTTGAAATTTAATACAATATCTACAAATTTTATATTGACCTCAAAATCTAGTTTAATTAGTTATTATACTAAAATAATAAGGAATGTAAATTTTATTTTAATTGTCACAGTAACCTTTGATCACTAAAATTACCATAATTGAGTTATAAATATCATTTTTGAATTAAACAAGCATCATTAGTTAGATAACATTTCGAGTTATAAATTTCATGAAGATCAATTTTTCTAATATAGTACAAAATCATGTTTAAATATATCTTAACCTTTAGAAGCGTAATACATTCTCTAAGGTGAATCCTACACCCATGTTAGAAGATACAGCCATAAAAACGACCTCTAGTAAAATTTATCCCTAATAAGTGAACGCTCTACTTATACAAGCCCTAATTAATGTATTCAATTAATTCTCAACATCAAACCTCCACGCACAATTACAATTTAATGAAATATGACCAACTCTTGGTGTCCGAGTCCATAAAATACAAAAAACAAAAATTGATTAAAAGAATTCTTATTTTTTTACCATTTATGAAGCCTTTTTAACTCGAGTTTGCTTTCAATATGGCACTAGCAATATCTATAATATTACATTATAAACGTTGTCCCCAATAAAAGAAAACAACTGCTCTATTGGAGGAAATATTACTAAATTATACCACCCCGTAGCATTAACCATCGTAGAGTATGAACTCTGCCACGATATTTTAATGTGATTCTCTAATTTATCTCCAATTCTAATTAATTAGCAATATCCCCACGACAATCTCACCAAGCTCCAGTGAATCTCACATCAGATTCTTGAAAAATGCTTACTAGTTTTAAGTTAACATTGCTACTCATCTATTGAAGTAAAAATAGTACCAGTTGGAGCAAGATGGATATCAATAAGAAATGGGTGAGTAGGAATTGATTTAACTTTTATTGAATCCAAATCCAAGTCTATCAAGCTATATATTAGCCCCAAATCTCCCAAGTCATTACAAAGGGCCTAAAATACACGCTTGCAACCACCATACATACTGCTACAATAGTTCAATCCTTATCTTTATATATTACAAACCATTTTCCAATCAAGGTGCCTTCATCTAAATATGACAATTATTCCCATGTTCTTGAACATACTATTACATAACTCAGTTATTACATACACCTTATAGTTATGCGATCTGAACATAGCTATGCATCATCATCCACGGTGTTCACCCTTTCACATTCATCAATCCACTCACTGTATCTGCATAGTTGGAAACAAGATACTTGAGTCAGGAATGACACTGTACACAGGAATGGAGATATGAGAAATGTTTCCCGCATATTAATTTAACTTACATGTCTATTGGCTCTGATAAAGCTGCAAACACAAGAAAAGAATAGTTATTAACTATATTTTTAATGTGTGTGCTCTCAGCAGATACATACAATTGTGTCAACATTCCAAAGAAAGGGCCACGCATTTTTTTTATTTTTAATTGAGTATGAAGAGGAAAGTACACTTCATTTTCTTTCGAAGAATATTACATGCGGAGTTAAAATTATGCAGGATGTTCTGCCAAACACTACCAAAAATGATAATTCCCAGGAATAAATTTATTTTCTTCTCTTCTTGCATTTAAAGAATGTGATGAGGTAAGAGGTCTTAAAAACTAGGTAGCACACGCCTGAACTACATCACCAATGTGAAATTGCATTTTATAAATACCACCTAGTTAATTTTCCATATCCAATGCAAGACATCATCAATGTCATTAAATCCAAACACGGACCATTGATACAAACCTGTGATGGTAGTGCTAAAGCTCTCTTGGCATATCCCACAAGTAGCTTCCCCTATCAGGTTCTTCATGTCACTGACAAAAGAAATCCAAAAATGAGCTTCAAACCAAGTAAGATCCATCTATATCATGGTCATATCCCTTACAAGTAATCAAGAAGTGCTTACATGCGGCATTCAACGCTGCTGCCATGATTGCAGAAAGGGCAGCAGAAGACAGTATCAAGCTTATCCATTCGTTTCTTTGGAGCGGGCTTTGCCTTTGCTTTCCTTTTTCCCATAGCTTAACCCTGCTTTAAAAACAAAAAACACTGAAATAGATTCCACAATTTGAAAATAAATGTATGACTCATTAGAAAAAAACAACAACAAACCCCTAAAACAGTTAAACTTCCCCAGCAATAAACCCAAGCAGCCAATCCTTTTTCCTGTTTTTCAAGGTCAAACACATCTGAAATCTAGATTATAAACCTACAGATAAAATTGATTGTGATTTTTGTCAAAAATTTTGGATGAACAACAATTATAAAGAAACATGCTAAAATTTTAAAATTTAAAAAAAATGAAATTAAGCAGACGCATTAAAAATAACAAAAAAAAAAAACTAATACTATTCTCCGTTGAATCGACGACATAAAATCTTACGGTTAAGAAATAGGTTTACATTGAATTTTAGAAAATTTTGGTTACCGAAAAGAAAGGAAACACAAAAATCTTATGTCCTATAAGTTTGCTATGCGGTCAAAAGACATAAAGAGAAAAGGAAAATCAAACCACGTAAAAGACTTAGCAAACAAAATAAAATTGAAGGAATAAGAAAGAACAAAGAAATACCTTGACCGAACCCTAGATAGAGAAAGAGGGGCGCTGAGATATGTGTGTAATAATATTAGCCGAGAGACAGAACTATGGTGAAAGAGGAGAAAAAATAAACTCCAAATTCAATGAACCTTTTTTTCTTTAAGTATATATATTAACATTAGTCGGTTCCCTACAGCTGTGTTTTTCTTCTGTCTATACAACTTTTTTTTTGTTTTCATTCTAATTAAACAAATTCTCTAGGTCTGAAAAATTCTATTACAGATCTCTTTTATATCATCACAGTTATTACAAATACTATTATTGATCATAATTATTGTTAAATGTTCCTCAGATTTAGTTGGTCACTTCTATAATTGTTGTTATTATGGTAAATAATACCATTTATACTTTTACTATTATTTCTATTATGTTGTCATTATTAGCAACATACATGTTCATGTTATTATTATAAATTAGTGAAAATAGGTGACTTTGTGTTTACTTTTTTATTATGATAATAAAATTGGTAAAATTATTATTATTATAAAATTAAATATAAATATTTTTTATATTTTTATTGTAATATTTATATTTTAGGTATAATTAAAAAATTTATCAAATTTAAAAAAATAAAATTGAAAAAATAGTTAACTTTAAAGGAATAGTTACTTAAACAAAGTTTTACTCAAGTTTTATAAAACATTTATGTTATTTTAAAAGAGTTTTTAGAAATATTAAAATTGAAAAATAAATAAAAACACTAAAAAAAATTCTTTATACATATGTATAAATAAAAATATATCTATAAAATTTAATATAAACATAATTATAAAAGTTAAAGGATAAATTTAGTAATATATATATATATATATATATATATATATATATAAGTGAACACAGATAAACATAATATATATGTTTTCAAAATAAATATATATATATATAAATATTTAATAAAAGTATTATTATTGTTATTATTATTATACAAGTAAATTTACATATTTTTTATATTTCAATGATTTTTGTTTTCTTTAAATAAACTTTTATTGTAAATAGTTATTTTAGTTTAAAAGAATAATTAAGTTTTAAAGAGAAAAAAAAAACGGTTAATTGAAAAAAAAAAGTTAAACTTTAAATAAAAAAATGGTAAAATAATTACTTTTAAAAAAGTAAAATTATACACAAAATATATATAAAAAAAATAGAAAACTCCTTTCTATATAATAGATTGAATTACAGAACAATATTACTATTTTTATTATTAGTCTTGTCCTGAATTTATAAAATATCATTATTTTATAATATTAATACACTAATTACCAATATCTTAATTAATAAATATACTTTAACATCCAATTTTAATAACATAAACATGGTGAAATAAAATATTTTATTATAGATATTCATAAAATATATTATCACAATATATCTTATATAAGTACAAAATATAAAATTATAATAATATAAGACAAAAACATCTCAATCTTCTATTTTATGTTTTTGTTCTAAAACTATATCAAGCTTATCTAATATTGTCTCACAATTCAAATAATTGACTATTTATCCACAAGACTTACATTTACATTTGCATATTTATCTGGTCACATTGATGTGATTATTGCCAAACAAATAGACCACAATCGACAAGAGAAACAAACACAAGAGATGAGTTCATTTGCAAAAGAAACGTCACAAACTAATGAAACATGTTATCTCACGGTACGGTGCATTCTAAACAAACATACAAATATATAAACTGCATAATCAAATATTTATTCAAATTCAATTATCATAATGCATACATTGATATTAGACTCACTGAAGATATGTGCACTTGTGGTGACCTCTAGTACTTTGCAAAGTCGTTGTCAATGAGTTTCACCCTACCATATACAAGATTAGTCATTTGCCTGTCTTGTGCCAAAGCAAAGTCCCTAAACCTTCTAATACTCTCACCATAGAACATATAACTCATCGTACTCTATATGAGTGTAAATAATTATTAGACTGTCAATATATTGCCTTGCTTGAACTCATACATCAATACACACACTAAAGAAACATACATGAAAATGATTTCCTCCATAGAATCCCCTACATTCTCACCAATTCATATTGCCAACATGCATACCTTACACTTCATATCACATTCTCTCAAATATATTGCACAACATCTTAATAACACAAATACCAAATGTTTGGGATTTTTAAAATAAAATTGCAGCTTCCACAAAACTCTTAAAAATGTTTTCTTACATTTAAATTAAAGCTAATAGAATCAAGAAGACAATGCAAAAATAATCAATCAATTGGGTAATTGTGAAAATGTTATGCACCAAATAAATAACAGAAGTCAAAGTTGTAAATAACCTAAAGTACAGGAGTCTTACGCGAAAAACTAGTCTAACTACAAAGCTTAAACTGAAGACTCAAATGGTTAAAGTAAAAAACAATATGTCTAGGATCAATTATCAAAATTTCAGCTTAATTCAATAGTTAACGAAGTGAAAACTCAATTTTTTTATATGACTTGGAACATAAAAATTCAACTCGCCAAACAAAAAAAACTCAATGTCAATTTTGATTTTATTATCATTCGGTTAGCTCTTTGCTCACCTAGTGAGTATGCATACCACATATAACAAAAATCATAGTCATACTAATAATTGAATCCATGAGTCCAATCTCGTATTATTTAACAAATTTTAAAAATATACTCCCATTGCACAATTATTAAAGCAAATTGACCATTTGATAAATAAAATCGTTGTGCTCCCATAGACCCATAGACTCATGTCTATGTACATGTTGATAACATATTTTTATATAAATACATAACTCCAAACTTCAAAATTCTATAATTTAAAAAAAATATATTAAAAAGACATTTTTATAATAAAATAACAAATGAACATTCATATTATATTTATAAACCTTTTACTTTTATCTATCGCTTCACTTTTTCTTATTTCCTTTGTTATTTCTGGAACAGAAATACCTGGCACAGAAATTCCGTTGCAACAAAGATTGAATATTACACTGAGACAAATTATTTGGAGTTCATCAAGCAACAAATATACGGGTGTTTCTTCTTGGTAATTAAAAAATATCCTTTATTAAAATTATAATAAAAATCCCTACACTTATTTATTTTATAACTTTTTGAATTGAATGTTTCGAAAGATCCTTTTAGATCTGGTGAATGTTTTTCGAGCACTTAATCCAGAAAGTATACAAAATATTTAATGTTGGATGTTCTGAATAATATTTCCACATTTGAAAATATGTTTCAAAATACTAGAATATTTGTTACACAATTTCTTTCTATATTTTATAATAATAATAACCGTTTTGGAAGGTATTTCCCGATTCCAATTTTTTTTTAACATCAAATCCAAAATATACAAATATGTTACCTAAACCTAGATGCATTATGGATTTGGCAATTCAACACATATTTGAAATTCAAAAAAATTTCGCATCATATTATTTCCCTCACAAACACACCTAACGAAACAGGTAATGGAAGCAAACATTGAAGCTTACTTCTTCGTGTTACCGCTAAACTTTCATCTTCACAACCACGCCTGCGATGAGTTGTATGGAGGTGTAGATCGTTGCACCTACCAACAATGGAGGTGCAGGGAGTTGTGAATTCCGCCAATAGAGGTGCAGTGTATTACCGGTTTAATGGAGTATACCTTTCGGTAAGGAATGTCAAAAATATTTTTACTCGCGAGTATTCATGGATAAAACTCTTAATGGATAATAAATGAATATTAAAAATATATACTTGCCATCCGCAGGTATGAATATTTAATACCTACATGTTAACAGAAGAGTTCGAGTATCATAGTATTCGTATCTGTGGATACCCGTACCCGTTAAACTTTAATTCACAAAAATACCTTTATATATATATATATTAGTAAAAATATTCTAATCTAATTTTTGTTGAGCTGCACATCATATATTGTCTTCTGTCTTCATTCTTCGAGCTTAAGTATGGGTGCGTTGTCTTTTTTTAAGTACCCCTGACATTTTTCTCTTTCCATTCTTTGACATTGGATATATACATCAAATCTTATATAGACAGTGACGTTTATGGTATGTTTATTGTCAAATGATAGAATCAAAATAAGAATACTTGGATGTGACAATTGAGTTTTATTATTTGATTATTTTTCAGGAATTAATCAGAAAAAGTGAACTTATTGATCAAAACATTAATTAAAGAATTTTCATTGTGTGAACGTCATTTTATTTAGACTTGTATGGACTTGAGTTTGTTTAACTTTTATTTAAAATTGATGACAATAATGTATTTTATTTTATTTTATTTGAATTTATGATTAAATATTTATTTTTTAAATAATTTTATAAATATCCTCATGTACCATTGGATACTCGTGGATATGAAAAGAATAGACGAATACTCGCATAATAAATACACCCAATCGAATATGAGTACGAGTACGAAACAAATATTATCTCGTGAGTAGAGAAAGGGAGAGCTACTACCCGTACGTACCCTATACGTCTCGTTGACATCCTACTTCCGGCATCGGAGGTGCACTACTATTGTGATGAGTGGGAGAATGTTATATATTTTAATATTTTTTAATCAAAGGTACTGAGGTCATTTTGATAGAGCTACTGGGGTGCAGGAAGAAATTAGGGCTGTAAGAAGAAGGAACTATCACAACTTGTAAGAATTTTGTTTGGGTCAAGGGGATCCAACTTAGGAAGATGTGGCCCAATAGTCCATTCCGTACTACTACGTTGATAAGATGGAAAGGAGACGAAGACCATCGTCAATGACGCGATGACAATGGCAATGGCCGCTTCCTCATTGTTTTCACCTGTTCTCCCCCACACCAAATTCTTACCAACTCTGCACTTCACCGAATCTAGAAATTCCATCTTTTCTCTTTCATGCTCTTCTCCCAGAAGCATTCCGGTGACGGAGCAGCAAGTGCTCCAAGCCATAGCGGACTCCGACGGCAAGAATCTCCCATGCGTCAGAACCTACGAAAACGACCTGTCTCAGCTCACTCTCGTCGGAACCGTCGACTTCCAGCAAGCTTTGACTGCGTCGGCCGCCGACGGCGGACAGGTTGCCTCCGACCACATTGACGCCGGCATGGAGGCCATGGTCGTTGAAACCGTGTTCCCTGTTCCTTCAAGCGACCGCGCCACTGTCTCCACTCGGCTGGTTCGTTCAATCTTATTTTCTGCGCTTCGTTTCGTGAAATTTGAAAAGGGGAGCGATAAATGTTGTCAGAAAGAAATGAACAGTGGTTTCTGTCAAAGCACACTGTTATGTTCTTTTGGATTTTATTAATAGATTTACGTTTTAAAAAACTGTGTATTACGTCTGTTTCGTGCAATTGGTGCGCGTAGGAGAGAGCATGACTGAATTGGAAATGAAACTCTTTTCGTTACAGCATAATGTGATGGTTGTACTTAGGTTCTGTGACTTGGTCATAATGTGATAATTGTCTACAAAAGAGAAAAGAAAAGAAGAATGCAATACTAATAATCTATCGCCCAAGGTAAAATCAACTTATGTAGTTCAACTTGTCGAAAAGTTAGACGAGATAACGTCTACATAGGTTAAGTGGAAAGTTGATTTGAGTCTGGTTGGATAAATTTCTCTACAAACACTTATGGAGAGAAAGATCAGAAGAAAAAAATGAAATGAGTTTTTTCATAAGTTAAAATTAGGTTATGCTTTAGTCGAAAATGAGAAGTTAAAGAAGTTATATGGGAGGGCTTCTACAAATTAACCAATACATAAGATAATTTTAGTTTATGGAGAGAGAAACGTTTCATTTTTTCTTTTTATATTTTCTCCCAGAAGTGCTTTTGGAGAAATTTGTTCAAACACTCATTTTACATTCTTATTTTATTCTTCTACAAGTAATTAAGGAAAACTTTATCTAGGAATAGACTATAATTTTTTATATATCGAGCTACGAGTTCATTAGGGATGAAACCAGGCCTATGTTATATCACCAAAGTAAAGCACAGTTGGTAGATTCACTAGAGGTTTCTTAAGCATGCAGATTCTATGTATAGCAAAACTTTTGTTTGGAGATGTAGTAGAACCCAATTCAGTGATCTCTCTACCTCTTGGGGAATTAGTCTCATAGATTGTGGCTTTGGAGATACCTTTCTTTAAGCAAAAAAAGTGGTATATGATGTAACCAGGAAACTGTGATGTGGACATGTTTGAGGTGCTTATATGTTAAGCTTCAATTGCGGGATATGTTTGTAATTTCGTGTTTTGAAATGTATTGGTGTGAATTATGTATGTTGTCTTTGGTGGGAGCTTGTGGGAATGAAATTTGAAGATTGAATTTCAAAGCTTGTTGTTTTGACAGTTCTTACCTGCTAGGAAAGTCAAAGAAAAAGCTGCTAAGCTCAGGAAGTCTTTCCCTAGAGATGTATTTTCTGGCTCTGCGTCTAAGAATATACTTGCTATGACCTTTCGGCAAGTAGTTTTGCAGCAGATTTGGAGCTATGACCTGAATGTCTTTCAACCAGGAGAGGAACGGAAGATGGAGGATCTTGAAACACCAAGAGAGGTTTGTAAATTTTCGTTTCTTTGGAATCTTTTGTGAGTTTTGGTATCTCTGTTCCTTTTGTAAATTGTAATGTCATATTATAATGTCTTTACTGCAGGTGGACCTGATACTGATGCGTTGAGTTCTTTTATGCATTTCATATGAGCAGGTTCCTGCATCTTTTTCTCTCAGCTCATCTGATGACTACCTTATCTCTGTGCTTGCGGAAGCTATTTGCATGTCTGCACTTCAAAGCACTCAATCACAATTTCTTGATAAAACACAAGGTGGTAATAGAAGGGGCTTCATTCACTGGTTTCGAAAGCCTGAAAGTGTACAATCAAAAGATTCAGCAGTTATTTTATCCAAATTATTTGAAGACGAGATAGTTGAAAATGCGGGGAGTCTATTGGATAATTATAATTCAATGAAGGATGGCTTCAAGGCTGTGAAAATTAAGTCGGGGCATTGGTGGAGGCCATCGTGTTATGAAAAGTTAGAGAAAATTGGTGGTTCTGATTTCAGTGCTTGGGCAAGTGAGTATGTACCTGCATATCGGTTAGAAATTGACACCAAGATAATGGGAGATGCCAAAATTGAAGGCTGGAAGAAGTCTGTTGGAGGGAATAGTTGGGAATTTGTTTTGACCCACTCCCAAATGGTATTGTTTCTTTTCCTTATTTTTAGCGTTCATTTTTATTTTTAAATATAGGGACTTGTGTCTGCCATTTAAGAAAAGTTTAGCAGTGGGCTTTATTTTTTCTTCAGTTTTATTAAAAAGACGGGAAAATAAGATTGTAACATCTTTCGCTCTATATACTTGTTTGAGTGGTGGGTAGCCTCCTCGCATCTCGCTTCAAGTTGTTAGATAGACAAAGGATAGTATGTCTTTTAACCACTTAAAACCAGGCCGTAGGCTAAAATTGGACCCAGGGCTCAAAGTAAGTTCTTCCAATATATCACATAAAAACCATTAAAACCTAAGTATAACTTCATCTGAATTTTCCCTTTAAATTATTATATTTTTAAACCCAGTTGCAACAATTTGTTGGGAATAGAAAAGTAATAGGCAAATAAACACAAGGAAAGAATTATACATAGTTAAAATTAAATATTGGTGAAAAATTGAAAAGAGTGAAAGGGAGGCACACCGAGAACCCGTAGGTCTCTTTACAACTAACAACATTTGATTCTTTAAGATTTAGTTGGTATATATATATAAGAGGAACATGGACAATTAGTTGATCCTTGTTTGCACTTTTAAATTATATAAAGGGATTTCTAATGAGGCATGGACAAAAAAATTCTAAATATACAGTGCCCTTTACTTCTGCTAATTTCTGTTTTGTTTGGTAAGTTTGAGTATGGTGTCCTTAGTTCAATACTTATTATCACTGTTTATTGCATATACATCTACAATATAGAAAGGGTTGTTCTTGGGTGGTTTGAAGTTTGTCATAACTGTGTCATTAATATCATATATAAATGTCATCAGTTATAATTTGAACAAAATTGCAGGTTCAGTTGGCTGAAACTCTAGATATCTACTATGTAGATCCATATTCACTACCTGATAAGCAATTATCCGGTGGTATGGCTGCTAAGTTTGCCAATGTGCCCAATAAAACGGTAATCTATTGTACCTTTTTCTTCTTAAAGTTCACTAATTTATCATTTTACAAGACTTGGTCTTTTTGTGTTATGTTAAAATCTATTGGAACTGTCTGGGTTTTGTCTCTGCTAAACTTGCCAAAGGGTTTAATAAAAGGGTAACAAATTGTTGGAGAGTAAAAAGAAACTACATGATATTGTCTTTCTATATATAAAATTAGTCTTCCAATAACATCCATGTTCAACAAGATCATGCAGAATGTTCCAATTGTGAACCGGAGAAAATATTGTTTTCCAATTCCTGTATTCTTTTAGAAAAAGAACCATATTTAGTGGCTTCCATTTTTGAGGACCTAGAGGGAAATGTCATGTTTTCTTTACAGGAAGAACTGTTGAAACTTAACCAGTTAATGATGCTTAGATATATGCCGAAGATGTAGTTTTCTTGTACTCATATATAAACAAGGATAGTTCACTTTGATTTATTTATTTATTTTTCTGTTAGTTATATTTTATGCTTACTAATTGGTTTTTTTGAATGATTGTCAAACAGAGTACACTATTTAATTGATTTTTATTTGTTTATTTTTGTGTAGGGGAATTCTTTTCTTAAATTGTTGTCAGTCACCCTTGCAAGCGGTATATTTCTTGTAGCAATTAGTGCTCTTGGTCAATTTTGTTTGCCTTGGTTATGCAAGGAAAGGAAACAATCAGTAGAACATAGATCTCTCCCATCATCTGATGTCAAGGTTTCAGTGCATGACTTTTTGGATGCAACAAAGGTGTGCAATCTGTCATTTTTTTTTTCTTTTATTATTTTATGTATTTATAATGACTGCTAGTATTATAGCCAGCATACCATGTTTGACAGAATAAAAACACAGTATGGAAAAAGACTTGTCATTGAAAATGGATTGGTCACTATAAGTTATAATATTGAAAAGCCGTCCGTCGGCATTTTTCCACTGGTTTTGTGCCTATATGTGAAACTGTTTACTTTCCAGTATTGCAACACTGAATCTTTAGTACAAAGGTTATAGGTAATTATTTTATCTTTTTCTGAGTTTCTCGTAGCATATTGGTATTGTTTATACATCTTTCTAAGAATCCCTTCTTTGGATCTCTTTCATGGATAGTTGGGAGAGTATTGCGAGTTAGCTATTACCAAGGTAAAAAACACTTTTGGCTGGTCGGATGAAATCAAGGTTGAAGATGATTTTGGTGTATGGATTGGAGAATTGCCAGCTTACTTGAGAGTTGAAGGTGTTGATACTCTTTCTACTTCTTCAGAGAACATAAACGCAGATGCAAAAGTGTCCATACAGGACATTGCCAGTTACCAGGTACCCCAGAATTTCTGAATATTATAATTAATAAGCTTCCCCTTTGGTTTGCATGCTTTTTAGTTGCAATTTGCAAAGGCATGACTAATGATTAGAATTTATTTTCATTAACTACTGGAGTTTCCTGAACACGGATGAATAATTGCGTTATTGTCATGTTTGGTTTGTATTATTCAATCTAGTCTTGATATTTGCAATTTTGTCTAGCGACCCTTAATACTGCATTTTTTGATGTTTTTTCCCATGCAATTGTTTGAAATTTAGGTGGTTTTCTCAAGCGAGGGGAAGATAGTTGGTTTTCAACCTTTGAGCCGGGTGGCTGTCAATCATTGGGCTGCTAATCCTTTAGCAAAGGAGCTGTATCGAGGAAAAAAGCTTTCCCCAAGTAAATATTAGTCGCTCTTCTTACTTTATATTTAAGCGTAACCTGCTATTGAAGCTGCTAACCGTTCTCCTGGATTTTCCGAAGCAGGTATCATTGAACCAGGTCTCAAGGTGTCCCTCCCAGAAAAGGTTATCGTAGTAGAGTTATTGATGTCAATAAATCCAGATGCATATTTTGCTCTAGCCAGGCCATTTCGGTGATCCTTTCTTGGTGTAATGGTAAGTTAGCTAAGTAGGCCTACTGGTTGACTAACCGATCCGAAATTATTGTAGTTAACGTTATATTTCCCAATGTGAAAATTTTGAGGCACTAGAATCTGTGCCGTGGGTTTTTTTAATTAGACATTCTGAATATTTAGGCATTTTGTTTGTGATAGATTGAAAATAAACCCCACCACGTTTCAAAATAGTGCATAAACCCTTTCTGAATATGAATATACTTGGCTTAATATTTGTGCATTGTTTGGCTGATAGAAGACATAAGCAAATATGATAGAAAATAAGTGGTGAAGATATTAAAGAAAATCAGAAAGTGAACCCATTGTTTGGATGAGCGGAAATGATTGGTAAAAATTGAAAAAAACTGCTTGGTTAATTTCACATTAACTATAATAATTCTTTTTAAATGTATTAATAATGAAAGCAAGTTTGGTCTCCATACACAGGAGTTAATTGAAACGTTTTAGGATTTGGAATAATAATTTAAGAGAAAAAAAAAACTAAGGTGTTATTAAGTGTATTATTTATATCCTTAAAACTATAAAACTTTGAAAAGAATAATAAAATAATATTAAAAATTCCATGTTAAATAAAGTGCAATATAAACATCGTGTCTGAATTTTCTCATGGTGGAGTGGTGCACAATCCGTTGCAGGTCATGTTCAATATGGAAAAAATTGTATCTATACTTACATTATTATAGTTAGGTGAAATTTTATATACAGAATCTTTTATTTTCAATCAAATCACTCTCATGAGATGGAGATCACTAGAAATATGAATTCTGAAAAAAAAAGGTTATAAAATGGTATTATTTAATAAAAATATTAGTGGTCAATTATTTAATAATTTTATAGTTAATAATTACTTCTTTATAACAATATTAATAAAAATATGTGAAAAATACTTGCAGTCATGGCAAAACTAGAGGACAGAGAAACTTTGCCATGATCCAACTGGCCTCGAATCAGTTCAATTTCACCAAAAGAATGTATGAAAAGCTACTGTGCTGGTTCTGTGGTGAATTTTGTACTCCTTAGATTTTACTTTTTCTTTAGATGAAAATAATAGTACTTGGGAGACCAAATTGTTTTTCTTTTTCTTGAAAAATAATCATATTTGAGTATGGTTGGAGATAAAATTTAACACTTCTATCAGACATTTTCATTTTAATTCACCTCTAAAAAGCCAGGTACACTCTGACGCTGATGAATTAACGTTTGAAACCAAAGCACAGCAAAACCTTGATTTCAAAGAGACTGTAATCGATAATAGATAACTCGACTTTTCGCAGTTTACTACATATTTGGTTGGTTCCTCCCTTGTGCAAGATTAAAGCATTGTAGCATAAGAATGTTCTCGTACTTCTAAAACTTGTAAACAGACACAAATAATGCAGATAGTAGAGAGCCGATCAAACGTATGAACAAATTAAAATAGGCATATTGCAGATGGTTGTTTCAGACAATATTTACTAACCAACTAAACAATCATAGATACCGCTGTTCAATTCAAACTAGTAACTTGAGCCTTCAACATAAACATCAGGGTAACCTAGTGCCCAACAATAAATTTCCACTCTCAGTAATATCCAGAACAGTCGACAAAGATCTCCAGCTTGAATTTGCATTAATAAACGCACAAGCAAATATCAATTGCTAAAGACATCACTTAATATGAACTAAAAAAGAACATTTGTGCAGTTTAACTACACACATATTGAATGCTACAAAAGACCCTGATTGAGAGTATACCACCAATATACCTGTTATTCTCTTCCAAAATGAAAAGCCAAAGTTCCTTCTACCCACTGATTTTGTTATTTTTCATTGGCCGCTTGATTTTCTAGACCAAAGCGGCGTCTGAACTTGGCAATCTGTCCTAAACTCTCGGCCATTTGACGCTTAGCCCGGAAGTGGTAGACTTTTCCAACAGGGTGTATCTTTGTCATCATCACATGCATCAACCTACCCGTTTGTGTAACGTAGGATATCCATTGCTTCTGTGGATGAACACCCTTTTTCATCTTCTTCCAATCTGCAACCTCACCGCCTGCAAACACATTTCATCAAACATTTTATATGCAAAGGTCAGATAACTGAAATTCATTCTGAGCACCTATGAATGTAAAATAGACAATAACTTACGGGTAAAATAACAGAACTCTAAAATGTCAGCAATTTTTTTGGCAACCACCACCCCCTTCAAATTTAAAAACACAAATTTCCCCCTTTTCACGTAAAATTACAATTAAACAAAAAAAACTGAACTTTTTAATCAATTTAAAGAGAAAACTTTGTGCACTTACTGGAGCTAAAGAAATTCAATTCAATTCCCGAGCTTCGATGCTTGTTGGATTCGATTCACTGATAGAGTCGCAGAAAGAGAGAAGAAGGGGGATTTAGGTTTAGGTTGAAGATCATGGTTCTGTAGCTATTGGGCCAAAATGACCCATTTCGATTAGCCCAAAAAAAAATACTGTCATTGGGTCAACTCTTATATTTTCTCCAAAAAAAATAAAATTACGGACCCTAAAAATAAGGCAAGCGGACAAAAATAAAAATAAAAATAAAAAGTCAATAGTTTAAATTCGTGTGTTTAATATATAATATTAATATATAATATATAATATATATAATATCTTCCATAATTTATGTGGAGTTTAACTAGGGTTTTTGGAATTTGGAATAAAGGGGAAGAGAGTGCATCTTCCTTTTGTTGCTGTCAAACTTTAATCTCATAAGATAGCAGAAGGAAGAAGAATTTGATTCGAAAATTGTAGCGTAGCGTTGGTGCAATTGAACGATAAGATGGGAAGAGGAAAATACAAAAGCAAGCCCACCGGTCGCCGCCAGTTCTCCACCCCGGAAGATCTCCGTGAGTCCCTTTTCCCATTTCCTGCGAAAAGATTACGTATTTGGCCTTTAAAGTGTTATAGCCTTTTCTTTGTGTTCATCTTTTGGTTTTCTTTCCTGAACTTATGACCTTGATGAAATAGTTCTTTTTTGTTGTGAAATATGCTTGTGAGCTATTAGGGGTTATGTTCTTGTTGTTTTTTGTGTAGAGCGGGATGTGGGTGGTGCATGAATGTTTTGATGGAAATGGAATTTGTTGTGATTGTTAGATCTGGAGTGACTACCCGGTTGGGGACTCTGGATATCTGTTTTTGTTTAAAATGAATTTCTATCAGTGTTCATTTATTCGGATTAATAACTTTTGAGTACCGTGCTGGTTTGTTTGATTTCTCCCCATAAGCTCTGAAGTGACTACAGCTGTAAATAGACACGACACGAGTCAGGGCCTGTTGATGATCAGGGAAAATTGTATGTTCTTATGGTGGAGAGGGAACGGTAACCACTGTTTCATGAACGCTATTGGAGAAACTAAGTGCTAATGACCGTCTTAATTTGCTGAGATTGTCATTTTGGTGTGCTTCAGTGAGTTTATATTTGGGCCACCCCAAATGAGGAAACTCCTTATTGTGGACTATAACTTACATATATCTTTGTGGAATTGTTTTGAGATTTCGTTTTCTTTTTCTTTTCTAGAGTTTGTTGAATTTACATTTATAAAATGAATGATGTGAAGAAAAGGTTTGGATCGTCGATGTGTGACTGAGACATCGGGTAGATAAAGGAATTTATTTGAAAAAGCTCTAGGATTTTACACTTTTTGTAGGATTGACATGGGATAATCGCAGAGGAAGAAATTGATTTTTTTTTTGTTGAACCCTGTGATTGCTTGTAAAGTAATATCTTAGTTCAATACCAGACGCGTTTTGTTTCTAGTATCTTTTTTGTATGAGCTAGTCACATTATCACATACTGGGAAATTAAATGCTTTTTTGTTGTGATTTACTGTCATTATAGTTATGGTCCAGTATGCTAATATTTTATGGAGGGATCACTTGTTTTTAAATTCTATGCCAATTCCTTTATTTTGAAACTTTGCTGAAAATATTCTTGTTGATGCCACCACTCTTTTCGCCCCCTACCTCTCATAAGGAAAGAAAAATAAAAATGATATTTCGTAATGATGGAATAAAAAAGCACTTTCAAAAGCTTAAATTTTGTTTTTGCCTACTGCAGTTGCTGGAACCTCTAACCGGCCTCGAACTTTTAAACAGGTTTTCTTCTGCATTCATTCCTCTTCATTTTGCTCCTCTCTCACTCATAGCACAGTCACATGTGATCACTTGCACACTAATGTTTTTCTTTCCATAGACAATTAATGAACATGTGATCACTTGCAACAATTAATTTTTATATACAATGAACATGATATGAATGAGTTTGTTCTCCATATTCTTTATAACTTTTTTTTTTTCATAATTTTTACAACTTATTAGAAAGAAGCTGAACACGTAGAGGAAGAATCTGAGGAAGCATCTGGGGATGAATCTGGAGAAGAATCTGAAGAAGAATCTTCGGTTAGCATTTTGCGGCAATTACTAATATAAATGGATTGAATTTTTAATTTTTTAGTGAGGATTTATTTCTTTATATGATCTTCCGCCATCCTAACTATGTTTACTTCATCGGTATGTAATGGATACAGAAGAAAAAAGGAACCCAAGGGATTATTGAGATTGAAAATCCTAACTTGGTAAAGCCAAAGAGTGTGAAGGCCAGAGATGTTGATGTGAGTTCAATTTTCCGTTTTCAGTCTTCATATAGACATCTTTTTAGAAGTTGGAAGGATAATGCTATTTTCTTGTGGATACAGGTAGGAAAAACAACAGAACTTTCAAGGCGTGAAAGGTTAGCTACTTTTTTATTTGCTTTTTGTTTGAAATTGGGCCCCGGGAGGTGTTGGAGTTTGAGATCCTATCTAGCATTTGAAAATTAACATATAAGTCAAAAGCTACATATAGTTAGTATTAAGTTGAAGGGATTGGGTTTTGCCTAACTGGCTGGTCATTAACCCACAATGTATAAGCCAAACTTATTATGACATAAAGCCACAAGACGAATACTCCCATATGGCAACACAAACATCTGAAGCCTCCATCATTGATCTTTAACGGGGCTCCAACAGATAACCTCCCTAAGCCACCACCCCAAGTGAAATAAGAGATAATAATGAAGATAGTATTTCAGAGGTATAGTTGTTAAACAGAATAGTGATGAGCTTGAACTGAAAGCCCAATTCACTGAGAGAGCAGAGTAAATGCTTCCCTTGAAGTCGAACACAACAAGAAAGAAAACACAGAGATATGGATTTAAAATGAAGTAGAAGTATTGGAGAAAAGGCATTACCATGATGTGGAGAGTAGATTTGGGGCACTCACTCCTAACCCACTTTCTCACTTCCACATTGTAGAACCTGACCTGCAGGGCAGTTTGCAGAATATCTGGAATTTCTCGATTTCATAATCTTCCTTGGTGAGCCTACGAATCCACAATTGCACCACCCTGTATGTAATGGAACACAGATGGGAGACAAAACTTGTAGTATTGTATAACTTGTAATATTATCATTGAGCGAGGAGGTTTACGCAATAATGCACTCAAAATGAGTGTATTCTTATTGTTAAACAGGGTGCAGAACATTCTTACATCTAATTGTTTCAATTCCTATCTTTGTGGGAATGTAGAAAGTGAAACTTCTGAAACATTTTTTCTTAACATACTTAAATTTCACATCTGTTTGCAGAGAGGAGCTGGAGAAACAGAGAGCCCATGAGCGCTACATGAGGCTGCAAGAGCAAGGGAAAACAGAACAAGCAAAGAAAGATTTAGGTACCAGTAGCATTTGAAACAGTTTCTGAAATTATATGCTTTTAAGTTTCGTTCGTTCTTTTCTGTTGATGTTATTATTTATTTTATTTATACTTATGTAAACTATTGATTGATATGGTGCGTTGTAAGCTGTATGAGTTCTGTAAAATAAAATATACTTTGCAGATTGAAGTGGTTGTGTTGTGAGGGCTATTGTATTGTTTCCCAATGATTAATGGTTAGTTTGCTTGTCTTGTAGAACGTTTAGCTCTTATACGTCAGCAAAGGGCAGAGGCTGCTAAAAAGAGAGAAGAAGAGAAAGCTGGTTAGCTCTTAAGTCTCTGAATACTGTTTCTTCTACCATCTCTATTTCGATAACCAAAAGCTTGAAACTAATAAGTAAATTTGTTTCAGCTAAAGAGCAGAAGAAGGCTGAAGCGCGCAAGTAGAGAATGTAATGAGGCCAACTTTACTCCAATTAGTAGGAGGAATATGTGCTCTTGCTACACTTCAACATTATGTCCATTTACCTTTTTATATTGTGCTATTACCATACCAATCTGGTAACATGTAATGCAATTATTTTCCTATTCTGTGGTTTAAAATCGTGATTATACATATATAAACTTTTTAAATGTTATCTAATCACAGCTGAGTTAATTACTTTTTTGTTGCATTTTTTTAGTCCTAACAACACTTATATTACAACACTTGAGCTTTTCATCAATCACACAGACCTGTGGTTTTACTCAATCACGCATATAGACCTAACCCTCAGAAAAGCCTTCATTCACCGTCCTCTTTTATGTTTTTTATTTTTGAGCTGCCAACTAAAATGTACTTTTAAAATAAAAATGAATCAAAACGCAAAGGTGTACGGTCAGTTGAAGCAATTTTTTGTAAGGATATAATAAGTTTCCTCTCTTCTTAATTTGACCAGTCTTTGGGGTGCGGAGAAAAAAATGGGCCATAAACTTTTCAGCATTCATTGGAAAAAAATATAATCACTCTCGTCTCTTCTATCTATATTCTTAGTTCCATGCCCTGCTGCATATTACATCAATGGTAACATGTAATGCATTTGCTTGCTTGTAATGATACGGTTCTGCAAGTACGGGAGAATTCCGTGAAAGAGCACATGAATTCATGAACAACCTTCTTCTCAATCTAAGGTGATTTGTTAATTCAAACTCCGATATTATTATTCATCTATTGTCATGGCTTCGGCTTCTTTACCACTTTGCTAACCAAGATACTTACCAACTAACATTTATTTGTTCCAATTTTAATAACTTGTTTTCGTTATAAGAGTCATTACTTTTCGAATATTTTTTACGATGATATTATTCATTGCAGAAGTATTGTTTAATACTATTTTTATAATATTTTCTACAGTGACAATAATTTTAACAATACATCATAATATTGTATTTTTTATTTATTATAATTTTAGTAGTTTTTTATTTGAAAATTTTTCTATTATTTTAATAAGACTGTTCTTTCAAATAATATATGACTTTCATCTCTGTTAAACTTTAAATTATTTAACATTTCACTTTAAAATTATTTTGGATGTAAAATAATGAAAGTCGACCACCATATTTGCAATGAATTTTTGTGGATACCTTGTAACAAAGCAAACTAATTAACGAACCATTTACACTCTCAAAGAAGTAATACACTTATTTTAAATTGGGAAGTAATTTATTTTAACTTGGGTGTTCGGCGTATGAGTTCATTAAAAAATATTTTTCTTTTTATTTTATTCTTTCAAATACAAAATATTATAGTATTTCATTTAGAACTATTTTTAAGAATTTAATATTATATTTTAACGGTGAGAGGTGATATTATATTTTTGAAATATTATGTGTTAAATAATGGGGATAAAGATGGCCGAACTCATTCCTTCATTTTAGTGGGCTGAGTAAATTTCCCTCAGTGACGTTGTTCGAAGCCCAATTGGTAAGAATTGAATCGGGCGACTAGAGTTAATCGGGTTTCCGGGTTTCATTTGAACCTCTTTTGGTCCTTCTGTTTAGTGGGATCAATACTGTTCAAAACTTCAAATTCAAATCAACTCGGCCCTGCAGTGCAGTTTGTGCGCGCAATGGAGGTTCTGTACACGAAGCTCTATGACAAGTACACCGAACTCAAGGTTCGTTAGTTTCTTCTGCAGTTTACCTTTCTTTCATCACCAACTAGAAAAAGGTTATCAGGCATTTTCACTGATTCTTTGTATTTTTCTCCTTTTAGACTAAGAAACTGTCTGATTTGGAACACCTCAACGAAGGACAACAGCTTAAATTCATCAATTGCTTGTCCGGTACGTTTCTCCTCCATCTATTGTTTCCTTTCCCCGTCTTCTCTCTTCCTCAAACATCCAACGATTTCCGAATTTCGAGTGTTGCAGCTGCAGAAGAGGTCGTTGAGCACTTGAAGACCGAGAAGGAAGAGCTTCTTGGACAAGTCAATGACTTGAGAGTCGAGCTCGCTTTGCTAAGGTATGTTTCCCACATTGATTTTTTTTTTTTCCAATTTTCTTTTGTGGGGATTTTTTTTTTTTTTTTTGTTTTTTTTTTT